>CEWG01150085.1_pt1 | contig 35170 bp, 21 predicted proteins | sample 361411 | NCBI WGS metagenome assembly CEWG01 (sample SAMEA2622173, study PRJEB7988) | marine metagenome | biome: marine biome (ENVO:00000447); feature: surface water layer (ENVO:00002042); material: "saline water (ENVO:00002010), including plankton (ENVO:xxxxxxxx)" | depth 5 m | reverse complement strand
AGAGACAGCGATCAAGTTTGGATTTCGTCGGGGAACATCAAGGATTCCAGCCTCCCCCCAGATGGAGAATCAGGAAACCGAGAGTGGTCTGTTTTTATCGATTCTGAGGACGTGGCATCTATCTTCTCAAGCTGGTTGTCATGGGATGAGGATCAGGAGAAGCTCTACATCAGGGAACATGGATCTTGGGCGTACCCCTCCCTTGGATGGGAATTACCTCCTGTTAGTGGGGCCCAGTCGACAGATCCCTCGTCAAGAGAACCAACCCTCGCTGGCCAGGCCTCCATCACCCCGATACTGTGCCCAGATAATTGCCTCATCGAAATAATTGCGGCCATTGATGCCTCAGTGGACTCACTGGAGGTTTCAGCCCAATACCTGGATGTCGATTGGTATTGGGGGGAGGGCGATGATAGCCCCCTTTTAGGGGCTATAAAGAGGGCTGCAGAGAGGGGGGTGGACGTACGCATACTTCTGAATGCATTCTATGCAGATGATGAGACATGGGGCTTAGTGGACCTTGTAAATGCCGATTGGAATGACGATGAGGGCCTGAATGCGACTGCTAGACTCATGTCCACATCTGACCGGATAACCAAATTGCACAACAAGGGGATGATCGTCGATGGAGAGACTGTGTTGGTCGGAAGCATGAACTGGGGATCCAGTGCGATGCTGAGAAATCGCGAGCATGGTGCGATCATCAACAGTCAGTCAATTGCCTCGCAATTTCTGGCATCCTTCAATGAGGATTGGGATCGTGTCGACGAGCGGACTGACACCGATGGTGACACCCTGCCCGACATGTGGGAGCTAATCCACGGCCTAGACAGGGATAGGGCAAGCGTGGCAGGGACCGCGTTGTCTGAGCAATCACTAGACCCAGACGGGGATGGCCTAGACAACAGAATGGAGTTCCTACTGGGTGGCGACCCATTCAACCAGGACACAGATGGAGATTGCATAAGGGATGGTGATGAGTGGGAGTTCGCAACGCAGTCGTTGCGACCAGAGTCAGCGGCAATCGCATCGGGTGACGTCAATCAGAATGGCGTCGATGATGGCTTGGAGTTCGGGTGCACCGTAGAGGGTGAAATCGTCCCCGACCCAAATCCGGAGGGGAATAATAACCAAACAACCGATGACGACGAAGGACCCAATTTCGTCAATATTCGAGATGACCCCCTCTCTGCCGGGGGGGCTAAGTTTCTGCTCGCGTTGACACTTGTGTCGGCAGCGCTTCTGATCACGGCTGGTCTGGCCCTGATCAGGAAGCCGAGGGCATCAACCACTGTGATGCTGGTTGACGATCAGGGGTACAAGTTCGGAGATGACAGCACGGGCGCTATCCTGGCCGGGACACGGTTCGATGTTACTAGTGACGATGCTCGAGACAGGCCAATGGGAAAGGATGACGGATCCCACGGGGAGATAGTGCTCGATGGGTTTGGATTTAGTGATCTATCCAGAGACGAGGTCCAATGGAGGTTGGACAACGGGGCCACGATAGATGAGCTCAAAAGAGAGGAAGGAGATATCCAGTGAATGAGAGGGTACTCCATCTTGATTGGATGAAGGGCATCGCAATCGTATGCATGGTCCAGGTGCACACTGCCGCTGCTTTGCCTGTCGAGAGTAGCAGCGTAGATCATCCGCTGGCATTTCTGGCTGCAGCCATTGGGGGCATGGCAGCCCCCCTATTCGTCACAGCGTCTGGCTATGGGATCCACATTAGTGCATCGAACCGGGAACGCACTGGGCGCGAGTGGGTTAGTTGGGCGGTTCCGAGGGCTACGTTGCTATTTTTGTTCCAGATAGTGATCAATCTTCTATTCCATGTCGATCGAGGTGGTAGTTTCAACACGGAGACTCCTGGGGTTCTGACCCTTTTCGCAGCATCGTCCCTCATCATTCCTCTCGTCATCGGGAGAGGAGTCACTGGTAGGGCTGCATTCATGATCCTACTGGTCATTTGCCCCACGCTCTTCTCGGGACACACTGGTGCTGATATGACTTGGACTGAGCGGGTCTCATCTGATGGCCTGACTGAATGGGTCCAACGGTTGCTCCTCGATGGGACCTACCCCCTCATGCCATGGTTCTCGTACGTGCTGCTCGGAGGCCTTTTGGCCGAAATCGGGGGAAACAGCGGTGTTGCAAGGGCAACTGTGGGTTTTGGGATGGTATTCACATTACTGACGATTGTATTTTCTTGGAATCAAGGTGTCAACTGGGCCCTCACCGAGGGGGTTGCAGTCCTCACCTTTTTCCCAGCAAGCACTGCATTCGTCATCGTGAGCATGTCGATTGTGATTCTGGTCAAAGTCCTCTTATCAAGAGTCGAGGAAAAGCTCGGATCAGAAGCGTCCCCCATTCTGGGCCACTTGGAGTCTGCAGGCAGGATGAGCCTGACTGTTTACGTCGGGCATTTTGTGATACTAGGATTATTCGTAGCCTACTACCGTGGCGAGGACTTCGCGCTCCTTGGATCGCTAGTGGTTACGTTGGTCCATGCTATGGCGTGGATACCGATTGCATCGTACTATCAGGTGAAGTTTGGTCCCTACAGCCCCGAGGGCATGATCAGGGCCTTCAGTTCGAGGTTGTCCAAGTAATGGGATCAGACCATATTTCGCCATTCTGGTTGGCAGCTCTCAATCTCGCATGGTAGGTCGTTGACGGATCCAATCCAGACACCACATGGCTCCAATCCCCGACGGAAGCCACTCCCTGGTCGGTCTGCTGAGGCCAATCCCCCTCGACATTTCCATGGTCGCTTTGGCCGTAGAACAAGGTGAGGGTGACGTCTGTGCCATTGTCATAGACCTGCCAATCTACCTGAGTGCTGCTGCCCGTTGTGGAGCCCGCTGAGAGGTTCCTGATGATCGGATCGAATGCGAGGTAGTCCCCCCTCACTGGGTCATCCACCCAAGCTGGGTATTGCAGTAGTTGGGAGTGTGTGGAGGGGTAGAGGGGGAAGCCCCAAGCATCGTGATAGGGCGCTAGGTTGTATCCAGAGGCTGAGGATATGTGCAGGACCCATGCGTTGAACTCCTCCTGATCGGTACTCGGGACTTCTGATGTAGGTAGGGTGTAATACGCGGTCAGAGCCTGGGTTATCGGTGCCCATCCCCATTCCTCCTTGATGATCAGGTATGTGTCCAGTGCGGTCCAGACGCTCCAATCGTCGATGTCTGCCCCTCCTTGGAAGTACGACTCCATGCGTTGGTGCCTTTGTTGCGGGGATAACGCCGAGTGGCCCAGGTCCAGGCCGACGAGGTCCTCCATCAGGTAGACGCTCGCGAAATTACACGTGGTCTCGGTGGTACCGGGTAACCTGGATGGGTTCCATTGATGGTTGTGGCCGAGCTCATGGAACATCCCCCAGCTGCCTTCGGACTCCATGTGCTCCAGATCAACGGCCTCCTGCGCTGAGACGAGGTGTGCCATGAATGGATAGCCCGAGTGCATCCATCCTGCTGAAATCTGGATATCGAAGGCAGCCCTCTCAATTCTCGGCCATGGCATGAAGCCGTAGAGTTCGTGTTCCATTTCCAATGCCTCTACCCAGAAGTCCATCAATTCCTCCGGGTCATCCAAGCCTCGTATTTCGGATGATGGGACCGACATTATGAATTGGTCACTCGATATCTCAGCCCACGGTGCCGACCTGTTTCTTATGCTCTGCCATTCAGAGAAACTAGTCGTGCCATGCTGATACATCGGGGCCTCCACGGCGCCCCGGAACTCGACCCATGTGGAGCCCAAGGGCGCATCGGGGGGAGAGGCGAGGAATATTGGTCCCCCGAAGGCATTGCCCACCTCAAACTGTGTCTCAGCGATCGGGTATGACCTCACGATCGATGGGAAGCGCCAGATCTTCGACTTGTGCCAGAGCGTATCGTCATGCACACCCACTTGTACGGAGACCCCCGAATCTACGATTGCCTGTGGGACCACTACGGTGACAGGCTCCCCAGGAGGCGCGTACAGACCGGTCGAATGCAGAATCATGGCCCTCGGGTTCGCTGGTCCGAACTCTCGTGGAAGGCCGGTCTGATTCGATTGGAAGGTCAGGTTGGATTCAATCCGAGGGGCACTCGGGGTGACGGGGCCAGGGAACTCAAGATGGCTAGGGTGGGAGGGCAACAAGGTAGGTGGCAATATTGAAACCAACCCGGATTCTATCATGATAGAGACGTCTTCTAGCGGATCGAGTCCGAACTCATGGCCCGAGTCAGCATCGATCACCGACCACCCAGACTGATTCGCAAAGTCATGGAGGCTCTGCCAGAAACCAGGATAGTCATATGGCACGAAGGATGTGAGTGGCGAGAGACATTGTGAAATCAAGCCTGATTCCTGCATGTCCAATGTGAGGTCCTCATCACTGTACGCATTTAATGCGATAATCGCGTTCCTCGGGGTCATGAGTGGATGATGGCCCCAATCGAAGTCCACGTCATCCGAGGTGGGCTGGTTCGACACCAACAATCCAGTCCACTCAGATAATCTATTGCCCGGAAACTCATGTGCGGGGTCCTCGTTAGAGTAGGACCAGTACCATGAGTGGCCCCCCATGATCAGCCCACCTCCATTCATCAGGAATTGGATGATTTTCTCGTCATCGCCCTCGTCATAACCATTCCAGAACTCTGCCACGAAGCAGTCTAGCCCGGTCAGGTCGTCAGGGTGGGCACTTGTGGCCTCATGGCCCTTTGACTCAAGCTCATTCGAGAATGAGTCGAATCCTGCTCCGGCTGCAAGGCCGACAACGGCGTTGGGCCCACACGCCCATTGAACGGCCCTCAATGCGAAGGTGAGTGCTGTTTGATTGGACTCGAGGTCGACCCAAGACTCGTGGCCATAGCCAATCATCTTCCCCTTCCCAACATGAGAGCCGGATATCACGGGGATCTTGTCCGGTCCAGCCACTGCTATCGGGAACGAGTTTTGGCCCACAGGGAGAATGGGGGAGGCATAGCCAGGGTAATCGACCACACCCAGTCCTTGAGTGAGGTCCGATTGATCCTGTTCAACATCGATCACGGATATCCAAATCCTCTGTTGGAGCGATCCCCCGGAGTTGTTGGCCCAGAGTGAGTGGAAGGTCCAGTCGTGACGGGTAATGGGAGTGCCTTGGATTGTCCCGTTATCCAAGAACTGCAATCCAGCTGGCAATGGTGGGTCCGCCGACCAAGTATCGACAACAGGGCCTGGATTGGTAGGGGTTATGCTGACTTGTTCGCCCTGGAATAGCGAGATCTCGAATGATGGCCATTGGACGCCTGTGGGTGGTTGAACTTTGACCTCCAGCGTTATCGTGACCTGTGTGGAGCCTCCACTATTCGCCCCCGTGATGTCGTAGTATCGCTGTGGGGAAACCGAGGAAGGTGTTCCCGATATGGTTCCGTTCCGTGCGTTGATAGATATTCCTGGGGGAAGTGGGGGCGCGATCGACCAAGAATCCACTGAATAGTCCTCCAACGGTTGGATCGGCTCCATCTGGAGCCCCACGCGCAAAATTGCACTTGATTCTGAATATCGTACCTGTCCTGGAGGGTTTTCGAGCACTCGGATCTGGAGGGTAGCTGAGGCATCCCCTTGCGCGTTCGAGGCGACGACTTCGTAGTACTGCCATCCCGATTCCACGGTTGGGTTACCGAAGATTACTCCTTGGTCGTTGATTTGGAGTCCGTCAGGCAATGCTGGTTGGATAGACCAAACATAACCGGTGCCGAGATCTGGGGCTGGGGGGATTAGGACATCTTCGCCGACCCTGAACTCGGCAGGGGTGTTCTCGTACCCAAACGCACCGGGCGGGGGCGGGACTATCGATATCTCAAGGTCGAAAGTATCCGACCCACCTCCATTGGAGGCCATTATGGCATACGACCCTGCTGCCAGGCTGGTTGGAGTCCCTTCTATCGCTCCAGTTTCATTCACTTCAAGGCCGTCAGGCAAGGGCGGGTCAGAGGACCATGTCAGGGGGAGATGTCCAGTCACCGCGGGTATTTCGCCCTCACAGTGATTCTCTAGGAAGCAGATGAGGGTAGCTTTTGGAGCCTCGATTATCTTAGGTGGCTCGTACCCGATCCCAATTGAAATGGCAATCGATGAGGAGCCGGCGGGGTTGGATGCAACGATTGTGTACACAGTCTTGGGAGATTCCGACGATGGTTCGCCGGACAAGGTTCCAAGGTTTGGGTCCAACTCGAGTCCTTGGGGCAGTCCGGGGGTGACCATCCACACACTAGGGCCATCACCCAGGAAAGAGGGCGTCAGTGTTGTCATCTCAACCCCGACGTACAATGACAGGTCAAAATCGCCATAGTCCAGATTTGAAGGGCCCACCATCTCCCTGCACTCAGAATTTTCGTAAACCTGTGCGGACGTGCAATCTTGAGGCCTCAACTCAGATTCTAGGCAAGACTGCTCGGGGGATGATGTGATACACTCCTCCGAGGTACTTGGATCATCGCTGGATTGAGTTGTGCCCAAACATCCGGAAATCGGTAAGAACGCCAACAAAAGAGCCATCAGTATTGCTTGGCCCACACGCCCAGTCATCTCATGGCCCCCGTCAACCGGATAGGGGGTAGGCTTCACCGGGTTCAAAACAGTACCTGACGACACTAAACTCACTCTTGAAGCGAGTAACGTCTCTCTTTACGGAAGCCGGGTCTTCGCCGTCAAGGAGCGCCCTCTGGAAATAGAGTGCCACTTCGTCCATCTCCTCCTTGCCCATTCCGAGTCGTGTGAGCTCAGGCACCCCTAACCTCAGGCCAGAGGGGGAAAGTGCCTTGGTGTCTCCCGGGAGCATGTTCATGTTCGTGATTATCCCAGATTCCTCGAGGGTTCTGGCTGCCTTCTTACCCGCGCCCGAGTCCTGCTCCCCGTGTCTTGTCAAAACCTGATGGCTAGCGGTATACCCCCTATCCTCCGCCAACACATCAAAACCACGCGCTGCGAGTGACTCTGCAAGTGCCTTGGCGTTCCTTACGATATCCCGGGCGTAGGCCTGCCCAAATTCCTCAAACTCGGCAAGCGCTACTGCTTTGCCAGCAACGTGGTGCAAGTGGTAGGAGGAGCACGTGCCGGGAAATACCGAATTGTTGAGTTTTCGATGGAACTTCTCTTGATCAGAGTCCGAGATTAGAAACCCGCCTTGTGGGCCGGGAAATGTCTTGTGGCTTGATCCCGTCATCACGTCAGCTCCCTCTCGGAGGGGGTCTTGAAAGACCCCTCCCGCGACAAGGCCAAGAACGTGTGCGGCATCATAGATAACGGACGCCCCTACCTCATGGGCAGCATCGGCTAATTCTTGCAGTGGCGTTGGGAATAGGAAGACGGATTGGCCGAAGAGGGCTACACTGGGCTCCACCTCTCGGATCAGTTCCGCGGATCTATCGATATCCGGCTCCATCCTGTCTTCGTTCCAAGCATAGGTATGGAGGTCGAGCCCCCTGACTCCCACGGCCCCCATGTTCGCATGTGAGATATGTCCCCCATCAGCTGTTGAGACGGCTGTGATTGAGTCACCAGGCTTCGAAAGAGCCTTCAGCGCTGCTATGTTTGATACTGTTCCAGATATCGATTGAATGTTCACGAAATTGCAGTTGAATACCCTTTTCGCGGACTCTATGCCAATGGATTCTATTGTGTCAAAGTCGTCACACCCCTGGTAGTACCTCTTCCCGGGCAAACCTTCGGCGTACCTTCCATGAAGGTCCGACGCGACAGCCCTCGCCACAAGCGGGCTGAGTATGTTCTCACTTGCGATCATGGGCAGGGATGATGCATAATGAGCTCCAGAATCCCTTACTGATTTTAGAATCTGGTTGGCTGTTGACTCGTTGCTCATGTGTAGTGTGTGGTGAAGGGGTCCTAAATTTCTGCGTTTGTCGATGCGCGACCTTGATGGGCCCTCTTCCCTTCTTGCGGCCATGGGCAGCCGCCTAGCAACGACGATAGCGATTCTACTGATCATGGTTTCCACTGGGCCCTTGGCGCATGCCAGCGATGCCGATGGAGATGGAGAGGATGATTCCACTGATGCGTTCCCGAACGACCCATGTGCGAGCATGGATTATGATGGAGATGGCTTGCCTGATGATGTCGAGGCAGGGTGCACCGGCTTCGGGATAGTGGCCTTTACGTCTTTTGAGGAACCTCTTAATGGAACGCAATACACCGACACTGGCGACAACGGCATTAGCCGACTCCTCTGGAACAATCCGGGCGAATCCCATGTCGCTCACAATGCCTCGGGAACGGGGGAGATTGGCTTCCGACTTCACTACGAGTCAACCGGTGGCGTCGGCCTCACTGATGGGGATTACTTCGGCACTGTGGAGTACACTGGGACGGTTGGCAGCTTCACAGAGGGTCAACAAGGCTATCAGATGTCGGATGTCGATGGGATCTCTACCCTGATACTCGACCCAGTTGATGCAGAAATTGTTCAATTCGATCTTTACGTCCAACAAAAGCTGACCAACGGTGTGAATGCAAACTGGGAGACCTCCGACTCAATCTCGGTTTGGTACGAGGGGGCCAACTCGGTGGTTTCGATCCTCAACACCACTGGGACGGACATAGATACCGCCCACGCCGGACTCTTGGGCACATGGACGACCTTCACAGTTAATGTGACTGGTTCCGGAGTTGGTTCTCTGAAATTTTCACTTAAATCCAATGCAATTACAGAGGCAATTTACGTGGACAATGTGACGTTTAGTGGCGGTACGACGCTGCTTGCAGACGCCGATGACGACAACGATGGTTGGAGCGATGTGGATGAGGGTGATTGCGGGACTGATCCCCTTGACCCTGCGTCAGTCCCCTCAGACGGGGATTCCAACGGGATTTGCGATCTTCTGGAGGGGGGAGACACTGATGGGGATGGGATTCCCGATTTATCTGACAATGATGACGACGGCGACGGCTTTCCGGATATCAACGAAGAGGCCTGTGGCTCTGATTCAAAATTAGGTAGCGACGTACCGGCCGACATGGATGAAGATGGGGAATGCGACGCCAAAGACGTCGACATAGACGGCGATGATTGGTCGAATGACATGGAATTCGACTGCGGATCGGATCCACTTGACAACTCCTCCGTACCCAATGACATGGACAACGACGGACTAGCGGATTGCGTTGATGGTGATGATGACGGAGATGGTGTTGGTGATGATATTGACCTATTTCCTAACGACCCCTTCGAATGGGAGGATTCGGACTCAGATGGCCTAGGGGACAACACGGACCTCGATGATGATAATGATGGTGTGGATGACACCGATGATGCTTATCCAAATGACCCAAGCGAAAGCGGGGACAACGACGGAGATGGCACAGGGGATAATGCAGATTCAGATGATGACACCTGTCCAACTGCAATGGTCTGTGGGGAGGGGTTCTACCCGGGAGATGGGGTATCGGATTCAACAGAGATCGATTGCAACTCGGATCCGTTTGATCCAACTAGCGTACCGGGAGACTCAGATGGGGATGGAGTCTGTGACTACATGGACCAAGACCTCGATAACGATGGGGTGATCGATGCCGACGACTCGTTTCCCAGTGATCCTTGTGCCTACCTTGACACAGACAATGACTCTCTTCCAGACTTCATACTAACAGATTGTGATACAGATCTTGTTGAAGATGAGGACGATGACGACGATGGTTGGTCGGATCAGGAGGAAGATGTTTGCGAATCAGAGAGCGACTTGGCGTCCATCACCCCCCAAGACACAGATTCGGATGGCACATGCAATAGTCTTGATCAGGATGATGATGGAGATGGGTTCCCGGATGAAGGGGATGCCTTTCCACTCGACGGCTCAGAGAATTCTGACTTGGATTCCGATGGGATAGGGGACGTCGCTGACCTCGACGATGACGGGGACGGGTGGTCTGACGAAAAGGAGCAACGATGTGGTTCCGACCCTGGGGTATCGACCTCAGTTCCAACTGACACGGATACTGACTCGATCTGCGATGAGTTGGATGTCGACAGGGATGGGGATGGATTTCCCGATGATGGAGATGACTTCCCCGGGGACAATGAGGAATGGAGTGACCTAGATGGTGACGGCACAGGGGACAACCGAGACGTAGATGACGACGGAGACGGATGGTCGGACCTGGAGGAGGTCGAGTGTGGATACGACCCAAATGACTCGGGATCAACTCCCCCTGACTCCGATGGTGATCTGATATGTGATTACCTGGATCCCTCCCCACTCGATGGGGCAGAAGGAGAGGAGTTGCCTGGATTTGGCATCTTGGTCGTCCTATCATCGATTCTCATTGCAGGTGTCGCCGCCAGGTCTGGTTCGAGGCGGTAGATGCCTGTATGTCCTTTTTGCGACATGCGCAACGATGTTAGATGGATCCCGCCCGTGTAGTCCCATGCCTGACCACCCTACGAACGAGCCAATACTGTCATACGCCAAAGATAGTTGGGAGCGTAAAGCGCTGAAAGAAGAGCTCGACTTGCAAATGAGCACCGTGACCGACATACCTTGCATCATTGCAGGCAAGGAAGTCCGAACAGGAAATATCGTCAAGCAAGTGATTCCACACAACCATGGACACGTGCTTGCCCATGTTCATCTCGCGGGTAAAGAGGAGATAGCCCAGGCATGCGAAGCAGCGATTAAAGCCCAAGAAAAATGGATTGAGATTGGTCTGGAGGCACGATGTTCCATATTCGAGAAATGCGCCGATCTGTTGGCGGGGTCTTGGCGAATGCGTTCCAATGCCTCAACGATGTTGAACCAATCGAAGACCGCATATCAGGCTGAGATAGACTCCGCCTGCGAATTGATCGACTTCTGGAGGTTCAACTGCCATTATGCCAGAGGCTTCCACGACCAGTTGCAGCCTTTAGTATCCCCAGAGGGAGTCCTAAATTCAACCGAGATACGCCCATTGGAAGGGTTTGTTCTGTCGATCACGCCATTCAATTTCTCTAGCATCGCTGCCAACCTTCCTAGCGCTCCAGCGATAGTTGGTTGCACGTCTGTGTGGAAGCCGAGTAGGAACTCATACCACTCAAACTACGTATTGATGCGCCTGATGATGGAGGCTGGTCTGCCACCCGGCGTCATTAACTTCGTTCCGTGTTCTGGGCCCGATATATCGGATGTCGCAATGTCCAATCCAGATTTTGCCGGTCTCCACTTCACTGGCTCGACAGATACTTTCCAAGGCCTATGGAAGAGAATAGGGCAATCTCTTGACATCTTCCGGTCATATCCAAGAATAGTTGGGGAGACTGGAGGCAAGGACTTCATCGTGGCGCATCCAGAGTGTGATGAGGAGGCCCTCATAGTAGCACTTTTGAGGGGGGCATTCGAGTTTCAGGGTCAGAAGTGCTCAGCGGCAAGCAGGGCATACATTCCCTCCTCGGTATGGTCCAGGATATCCTCGAAGTTCTCTGATGAGGTCTCCAAGATCAAGATGGGAGACGCACTGGACTTCACGAACTTCATGACCGCGGTGATAGACCAGCGAGCCTTTGACAAGATCAACGGATATATCGACAGGGCTTCGAAGAGGGGTACGTGTGAGGTTTTCATAGGAGGCGGATCCGATGGATCATCTGGCTGGTTCATCGAGCCCACCGTAATCGTCACAGAGGACCCAAAGTCAGAAACCATGGTTGACGAGATCTTCGGTCCAGTCCTTACCGTGTTAATCTATGAAGATGAGAACTTCGAGGAGATCCTGAAGACCTGCGACAGGGGCTCGCCGTATGCGTTGACAGGGTCGATCTTCGCGTCAAACGAGAAGGACGTCGAAACTGCAGCCAATGCCCTGAGATTCTCTGCTGGAAACTTCTACATCAATGACAAGCCCACCGGAGCTGTTGTAGCCCAACAGCCGTTTGGTGGCGCACGTGCCAGTGGTACGAACGACAAGGCGGGAGGGCCATTGAACCTACTGAGGTGGATCTCTCCCAGATCGATAAAGAGAACGTTCAATCCGCCACATGACTGGTCATACCCCTTCATGGAGAATTAGAAACACGAGTTCCCCCGGCTCCAGCTCACGATCCTGGCTGAAAGATGAACTGCTCCGAAACAGGATCTTGCCTCCTGGCATTCGCATGGGTTTGCTGTTGAAATTCAATGCCACCATAACACTGTCTCGGCCCCTCGATTTTACGAAAGAGAGCAGTCCATCATTCGATCTCAACTGTGAGACCTCACCTAGCCCCATCCATTCGTTGGCCTTCCTCATGCGGATCTGCTCCCTGTAATAGTTGAGCATGGAACCTGGATCTTCGTCTTGTGAATCGACAGAGTGCTGATGCCAGTCTCGTGGCATCGGCAACCATGGTTTCGATGTCGAGAATCCTGCATTTTCTCCCTCCTTTTCCCAAGGTATGGGTACGCGGCACCCATCTCTCCCCTTGTAGTCTGATTCAGGGGGCTGACGGAAATACGCAGGATCCTGCCTTGACTCATCCGGTACCTCTGCTTGTGGCAACCCGAGTTCCTCGCCGTTATACAGGAAGATCCTCCCGGGTAGAGCTAAGATCAAAGATATGAGCGACCGGTATCTAGTTGAGATTTCGACGATGTTGATTAGCTTGCCTTCTTGGTCAGTGCTGTATCGACTCCAATGGCGAATCTCGTCATGATTTGAAAGGGTCCAGACCGGGAGCGAATTCGATATATCTGCAAATTTGAGGTTCTCAATTATCCTCTCAGCAAAGCCTTCTGCTGACCAGGGCTGGTGTAAGAAGGAGAAGTCGAACGCGGCATCTAACTGGTCCTCCCCGACGTACTCCAAGAGTCGTTCCCTCGAGGAAGTGTGGATCTCGCCTATCAGGAACCGCCTTGGGACGTAGTTGTTGGAAATCTTCCGCCATCTCCTGTACACCTCGTGGACCTCAGGTTGGTCCCAGCATGCGGACCAATTCCCCGCGAACGTCTCAATTTGAGGAAGTCCCGGTGCCTTATACAGCCCATGAGCGACATCGATCCTGAACCCGTCGACACCCAACTCATACCAATGCTCCAGGATCTCATCGAACCTTTCGTGGACGTCGGGATTCTCCCAATTCAAGTCTGGTTGGCACTCATCGAACATGTGCAGGTACCAACGTTGAGGTCTGCCTACCTCGGTGGGAAATTTGGACCATGCTGGTCCGCCAAACACGCTTTTCCAATCGTTCGGCGGGGTTCCCCCGCTTTTCCCCTTGCCCTGTCTGATGATGAACCTCGACTCAGCTTCGTGACCATCGCCACCCTCCTTTGCGGATATGAACCAAGGATGCTCGGAAGAGACGTGATTGGGTACGATGTCAAGGAGGACCGCCATGCCGTGATGGTGGAACTCATCGATCGCATGCTTGAGTTCTTCCAATGATCCAAAAAGAGGGTCAACGTCGAAATAATTGGAGACATCATACCCATGATCCCCCTGAGGGGAGGGATAGGTCGGATTCAACCATATAGCATCAACCCCAAGTGACGAGAGGTACCCTAACTTTGATGTGAGCCCCTTTAAGTCCCCTATTCCATCACCGTTTCCATCCTTGAAAGACCGCCAATAGACCTGATAGACGACTGCGGACTGCCAAAGTTCCTCGGAGGTCATGTCTTTGTTCCTCAGAGTCGTACCGCGATGCCATTCTCATCAAATAGCCTGATGTCGGATTCTTCCACGGCCACCTTCACCGCAGTTTTTCTGTCGGTGATCTTGTGATTCGCCTCCGGCCCAGGCCTGTGCCACACTGCGGAGATTCTCAATTCCCCATGATCAAGGTGGACCACGGTCTCAGAGCCGAGGGACTCGAATCCTGCGATGTTGAATTTTCCACCCTCCTCGCCGATCTTTAGTCCAGTATTTTCAGGTCTGAACCCAAGGGTGCATTGGCCCTCGTAGCCGGAGTATCGGTCTGGCAGCTCCCTAGTCAGAGGGGGGGTTCCACCTGTCTGACCAGAGTATGTGAATACGCCTCCCGATGCCACGCCCTCTATCAGGTTCATCGGAGGAGTTCCCAAGAAGGAGGCCACGAATGTGTTCGATGGATTGTGATAGGCCTCGAGTGGTGTTGAGAATTGTTGGGTCCTCCCCTCGTTCATTATCACGAGTCTGTCTGCTAGCGTCATTGCCTCGACTTGGTCATGTGTGACGTAGATGGTCGTTGTTCCAAGCTCCTCGTGGAGCCGGCGGAGCTCGATCCGCATTTGATTCCTGAGTTTCGCGTCCAGGTTCGACAGTGGCTCATCCATCAACAAGACGCTTGGTTGCCTGACGAGTGCCCTCCCCAGCGCGACACGTTGTCTCTGACCGCCGGATAGGTTTTTTGGGAGTCTGTCGAGGTATTCTTTCAAGCCCAACAGGTCGGCAGCCTCGGAGACCCTGTTGTCGATCTCAGTTTTCTCTAGGCGCCCCTCGCCCTTCTGCATACGCAGGCCGAATGACAAGTTCTTCTGGACGCTCATGTGAGGGTAGAGCGCATAGGACTGGAACACCATCCCTATGCCCCTGGCTTTTGGAGGGAGGTTGTTGACTACCACACCGTCGATCGTGATGGTGCCTTCGGTGATCTCTTCCAACCCAGCGAGCATCCTGAGGGACGTCGTCTTGCCACAGCCCGATGGCCCCACTAATACCACGAACTCGCCGCTTTCCACCTCAATTGTTAGGTCCTTCACTGCTATACTCTCGCTGTCATATTCCTTCCAAACACCATCAAATCCGACTCTGGCCATCAACAATCACCCCTTTACGGCTCCAGCGACCATGCCATCTACCAGATATCGCTGGAACATCACGAATAAGAGTACTACAGGGATGCTGATTAGGATCGAGGCCGCAGCAAAATCGCCCCAATATGAGTCTCCAGCCTGTGCAGAGGAAACCATCGAAGCTAGGCCAACTGGCAGCGTGTACCTGTCAGTGTCTGAGAGGAAGGTCAGTGCCAAGAGGTACTCGTTCCAAGCCGCGAGGAAAGAGAACAAGCATGTGACCGCCACTGCCGGAAGTGAAAGGGGGAAAATGATGCGAGTAAAGATCTGTAGTTGACTGCAACCATCTACCCTGGCGGCCTCCTCCAACTCCCTGGGTATGGTATCGAAGAACCCCTTCATCAGCCATACGCAGAGAGGAAGGGCAGTGACTGAATATGCGATGACTAAGCCGACATAGGTGTTGAGCAAGCCGAAGCCCTTCATGACGATGAAGTATGGGACGAGGATGAGGGCGCCCGGAAACATCTGCACTATGAGGAACATGAATAAGCCCAACTTGCGGCCATGGAACCTATACCTCGAGAAGCCATAGGCTGCGGGGAAGGCTATTGTTAGCCCGAAGATCGTAGTTGCGACAGAAACTACGATCGAGTTCCACAGCCAACTCCAGAAACGGTCTGATTCCCACATCTTCCTGTAGTGTTCTAGAGTCGCAGTTGAAAGAGAGAAGTCCATGCTCAATGAATTGCCGGGAGAGAGGGATAGCATGATCGTCCAGATAGGCGGCAAAATTGCGAAAATCCCAAGATGGAGGAGCACGATCTGCTTTGCTGTCTGCGTTATTCTTCCAGTATGTCGCTTCGTCCGTGCCAACCCCTCAAGTGCCTCACTTGTGGTTGCCTTGCCCATGAACCATCTCGATGACTTGATCGCGGCTGCGACTGCAGTAGCTCCTACAACCAATGAAGGGGATGCCATCCAATAGTCCACGAGCGTGAGGCCAATGTTGGTTCCGGACCTATGGAATAAGTAATTGGTGGAGAGCACTGCCATGGATGCCCCGCATACAACGAACAAACCAAATTTCTCGGGCACTGGGCGAGCCGGGACATCCTCGGGTAGGATCCAGACAATTACTGAGTTTGCGATCAGGACCATCAGGGATATCGATGTCCCCGTATCATCGCCCCTCATCCAGGATATTCCGCACATCAGTAATGTGATGAGGAGGCTTATCCATGCGAATGATACGACACCCCTGAGGCTCACAGGCGTCCACCACTTCGTGGCTAGGTTCTCATTCATCCCTCGACCTCCCCTCCTTTAGTAACCACGAGATAAGCGGTGCTGAAGACGATTAGCATCAGGAAGATGACCACCGACCACGCCGCACCCAAACCATATTCGCCATCGATGAAGGCGATGTCATACACGAAAGTGACCAGAATGTCAGTGACACCCGGCTCACCGTAGAAGCGATCTGGGCCACCTCCCGTCATCAGGAATATTACGTGGAACAAATTGAAGGTCCAGATCATGCCTAAGAGGGACAATGGGACCAGGGCTGGCATGAGTTGGGGCAATGTCAGGTGGCGAAATCGATGATACCTTCCAACGCCGTCTATGTTGGCGGCCTCGTACATGTCCTTCGGGATTCCCGCCAACGCGCCAGAGGTGGTCATGGTCATGAAAGAGAATCCCATCCAGATGTTGACGAATATTACAGAGAATTTAGCCCAGTTGTCCAGGCCCAAATAATCGATGTCAGATGTCAATATGCCATTGACCCAACCGAACCTGTTCAGCATTCCCCTCCACATGATCACAGAAATATAGCCAGGCACCGCCCATGGGATGAGTAGGATAGTTCGCCATGCGACCTTACCAATGATGCCGCTTTCGAGTAACATAGCGAACATGACGCCTAAGAGCATGTGCATTGCCACACAGCCGAAAGTCCAAACTAGCGTGAATGTGAAGGTTCTCCAAAAACCAGGGTCACCATCCCCGTCGTAGTCCCTCTCATCGGAAAAAAGCGTCTCGTAGTTGTCGAGTCCCACGAATTCGCCCTGTCCATAATTCTCTGCAGACTCGTCGGTGAATGAGAGGTATATTCCGTAGCCGACTGGGTAGAATGTGAGTGTTGCGAGAAGTAGGATCGCAGGCAGAATGAACAGGTATCCACTCCTTTCTCTCTTGCTGGGGGAGATGAAATACAGGACTGCTGCGGTTAGGCAAAGGCTGCCGACGATGACTCCTATTGCGATGTAAACCGAGGTCATGTCGGGATCTGGAGGCTTCGCAGATTCTGCGAGTGTTATTGCTGATAGGACTTCAAGGCCATCATCGGTGAATTCCCCATTTGCATCGACAGACACCGTTGCAATGTAGACCTCCTGCCCCCTCACAATCCCCGGAAGGTCGCAAACCACGGAAACTGCCTCAGGCGGCACGATGGGCATGCCAACTAGGAAGGTAGGCTCTTTCCAATCAGGGTCGGATTGAAAATCTCCTGCAAGGGAATCAGGGAGATCAACTTGTGCCCACCAGCATATTAGGAACTTGAGGGTCTCTGGGGAGTCGGGGTCATCTTCGGGTTCCGAGGAAACTAGTATCCAGGCTTGTGGCCCCGGTTGCGATTGACCGTTGTAGATGCTTTCTGATAGATTGGTGAAGGGAACATCGCTGTATTGTATGTTGTATCTCTCCGAGCCTTCGACAGTTTGAAAGCCATATCTCACTCTATTGTTTAGATCTACGTCTCCGTCTATGGAGGCCTCAGTGACTAAAGGTGGGGCGCCTGATACGGCGTTGGAAGTTAGGAGGAGCGCGATGAGGGCCATGGCGGACGAAACCGCCAACTTGCCCCTCATCGCCCTCACTCCTTGTTGCGTTTTACCTCAGTTTATTCTACATCCACCTGCATCTTAGCTGGAAGAGGGCATCATGTAGTGAATCTTCGTGATTCCGGAAACCGTTCCATCTGCAGCGACGGTGAAGGTGCAGTTTGCAGCGGCCCCTGAATCGTCTGTGCACTCTGCTATTGTCCCATCAGCACTCTCGCCCATGGTTCCGAGCCAACCATCGGCTCCGGTCTGGTCTTGTGCACCCCACTGGTATGTACCTGGGTTGGCAGTTATCTCCACGGACCACATCATGCCGTCCTGAGTGCCTGCACTCAATGCCCAACTTGCGTATTCTCCCTTGAAGTCCACTGCGGTGATTGAGCTATCGTCCGTGTGGACCATCAGAGTCACGGTCACTGAGATATCGACACCGTCGATACCGTCGCAGTTCTGATCGATGTCATCGCCCTCTGGGTCATCAGCGCCGGGATAGACAGTAGCATCGTTGTCGTTGCAGTCAGCGTTGGCTCCATCGATTGTGAAGCCGTCATCATCAGCATCATCGTCCACAGTCAGGTCCATGCCTAGAGCCTTCTCGATTGCAGCTTGTGCCTTCCTTGCGGCATCCGCTGGGTCCATCCCATTGTCGAATACATCGGCCAGCATGGAGTCCACTGGACCCCAGATGGAACCCATGGCTGCATATGCCGGCGCACCGAAGCCTCTGGCCATCTGGGCGCCGAATCCGGCAACCACAGAGTCAGTCTTGACGTCGTCGTCGTCTAGGACGGACGGCATGACTGGAAGGAGCTTTGCGGTTTTCGCGAACTCCACTTGGCTGTCATATCCGGATAGGTACTTTGTGAGGGCGACGGAAGCGCCCTTGGCGTCTGAGCTTGAGGATACTGACCAGCCCTTCATACCTACGAATGGGCTGAATGGTATCCCGAGGACGGAAAGGGGCATAACAGTGTGGCCGAAGTTGACGTTGGAGGCCTCAATGCCGCCGTATGCCCATGGTCCTTGTATGATGAAAGCGGTCTCCCCGTCCTTGAACATGTCCTCCATGTTGCCCCAATCGCAGCCTGGCTTCAACACGGAAGGTGCACTGCCATCAGGGAGTGGGCCCGTTCCGCCCGCTGGTTGTCCGTACAGAGCCAGTTGTATGGTCTGTATTGCGGAGACGGTGCTGGCAGAGTTGATCGTCGGGTAGCCTGTCTCGTTGAAGATAGCGCCGCCATATCCGGTCAGCCACGGCCAGAACTGGTATGCCGCCTTGTATGGGAAGCAAAGTCCCCAGTGGTTGTCGGATGCCATGCTAACTGTGACTGCAGCGCCGTAGAAATCCTCGAAGGTCCACGACGATATGTTCGTGTAATCAACGCCTACGAGATCCAATACGTCCGTGTTGTAGTATAGAGCGAGAGAGTCGCCGGACTGGGGTAGTCCCAGAATCTGTCCATTGACAGTCACGCCAGACATGGATGTGCCATAGGCTGCGAGCTCGGCCGGCGTCATGTATGGAGCGAGGTCCTCGATTACCGAGACTCCTCCGACGGTGTTGGCCGCAACCTCGCCAAGTGCGTCGTTCTGCAACCTGAATACATCAGGGGCTGATCCGGCTTGTGCTGCGGTCAAGTATTGTGGTTTGAGGTCGTCGAATGGCTTGTATTGTACGTCGAGGTTGTAGTTTGGATTTGCTGCCTCGAACGCTGCAATGACGTTATTGAAGGCCTCTTCCTCGGTTGAGTCAAGCGCATAGGAGTGCCAGACTGTCAGGCTGTACGTGCAAGAGCCATCGTCTTCGACAGCAGCTGAATCATAGTTGCTTGCCTCCGAGTCCATGCATCCGGCCACCGGTGGGAAAGTGCATGATCCATCATCCACTGTTGCATCGGCGTCGTAATTCGTGGCGGTGCTGTCTGTGCAGCCTTCCACGTCGGTCGTTGTCGTGTCATCATCATCTCCGCCCAAGCATCCCGCAGCGGCCATGGAGACCATCAGCATGCTTAGCAAGAGGGACAGTATCTTGTTGTCCATGGGGCCACGGGCGCCGTAGTAGAATATTAACTATCTAGGTAACGATTTGTTAGTATGATTTGGAGTCGAAAATTTCCACATTTCTATTGCATCGCTATTTCTTGGAGTCGTGATGCCAGCACGCAGAGCCGATGATTCCTGCTTTGTTGGAACCCGGAGCTATGGCGAGATCGGCATTGGCCTCTATCTTATCGAACCATCCCCGTGGAGACTCGGTCACACCCCCACTCAAAAGCACAATGTCAGGGGAGGTCAAGAGTGAAATGTGTCGAATTGCTTTGCTGAGTTGCATTGCCCATTGGTCAATTGGCATGTTGTATGCCAACCTGGCCTTTTGGCTAGCATTCTCATCGAGCCTGTTACCTTTCTCGTCGTGGACCCTGCCTAATTCGATATTCCGAATTAACCTGCCCCCTTGAGACAACGCTGTTCCGATGGAGGTCCCTATCGTGATCATCAACGCCGTGTCATGGCCACGGCAGATATCGGTGTTTCTGATCGCGTGGTAAAGTGCAGCATCTGCATCATTCAGGAGCGTATTGTTGAGTCCCAATCCATTTATTGACTCTGAGAGGGTTGTTCCCCGTACTTCATTGCCAATATTTGGGCCGTTCAATATTCTAGTGCCCAACACCACCCCCGGGAAGCCTATTCCCGCTTGATCTCCGTCGTAGCCTGACTGTCCCCTGATATTGTTGATCGAGGCGACAAGTGAAGTCAGATTGGGGAGCGGATGGTGTGGGAACTCAAGCCGATCCGACACCATTGCACCGATGGACACGTCGATGATTGCACCCTTTACTGATGACCCACCGATATCGATTCCGAGTACGTGGGCGTCAGTCATTAGACCATGGCAGGCGGCCCGACGTTTTCACCGATTCGGAGAACCATGACCCCGTGATACGGGATATCCAATCGTCCGGGGACACCCATGTCCAGTTTCGCCTGCTGACCAATCCGGGGGTGTTCATCCTAGACGAACTGCCAAGCCCGAGGATGTCCTGAAGGGGGATGACGACGATCTCAGCGTTGGATCGCAAGAGCCTCTTGATGGCTTCTTTGTGTATTTCTGAGGACGGGCAGTCTAGCTCTTTCCTCACCTTTTCTCTCTGGTTTGGTGGTAGTTTTGAGTACCACCCTCTGAAGGTATCATTGTCGTGCGTCCCAGTGTAAGCGACAACTCTGTCTGGGACGCAGTTGATGTGATGTGGGGGCATTTCACTTCCCCAACCAAATTGTAGTATTGACATACCATGTAACCCGTACTTGTCCCTCAAACGGATTGCGTCATCACCGGCCATCCCGAGATCCTCAGCAATGACGAAATCAGCGATTCCCAAAATCGCGGACAATAGTTTGGACCCTGGTCCTTTTTTCCATGTCCCGAAAGTGGCGTCTTGCGCTTTACCCGGGATGGCCCAATACTTTGCGATTCCGATGAAGTGGTCCAATCTGATCCCAGGGGTCCTCGATGCCGCTACTCGCATCCTTTCCCTCCACCAATCAAACTCTGTGGACTCGTGGTCCTCCCATCGATATGTGGGGTTGCCCCAGAATTGCCCACTGTGATTGAAATCATCAGGAGGGGCGCCGGACAACTCTATGGGAGACCCATCGAGTTCCACGTTGAAGAGTCCCTTGTTGGACCATACATCTGCAGAGTCGTGCGCGACGTAAAGTGGCAAGTCCCCCATCAGGAGGATTCCACATGACTTGGCTGTGCGCTCAATTTCATTGATCGAGATAGCCAATTTCCATTGTGTGACCAATTCGTTCTCGTAGGCCTGGTAGTTTTCCATCTTCAATGATTCCAACATTTCTTCGTCCGGGTTTGAAAATAAACCCCATTGAGTCCAGCTCCTGCTGTCCTTGGACTTCAGTATGCGATACAATGACCATGCTTCTGCCCATTGGTTGTGAGCGAGCCAATTGTCCACGTCCTCAGGTGTTGGATCTGGCATGTCCCCTGCTAGGGGGAAGAGGAGACCCGGGTCAAGTGCGAACGCTGAAGGGCTCGCGTACGGAGAGCCAACGAAATCAGGTGGGTTCAGTGGGAGTATCTGCCATATCCCGAGGCCCAGTGAACTGAACGCCCCTATTGCCTCGACACAAGCTGACCTCAGAGATCCTGGGGAGTTGTCGTGGGGGAGTGATTGAATTGGGAGCAATATGCCGCTGGTTCTCACAAACCTTTTTTGAGACGGAGGCAAATAAATTGGCTGTTATGACTGGTTCCTCACTATCAATTCTGTAGTGCAAAGTTGATACATTCTCATCCTCACAGGGCTAATCAACCTAGGGGTGATTCAATTGGATCGGGGAGTTCATGAGAACAAAAAGGGCCTGTTAACGGGATTGTTCATGGCGCTAATCATCACTGTGATGCCCATGGGGGGCATGGTGTCCGCGGACGAGGGGGCAACTGCAAATGATGGACATGGTCCAATCAACTTGGCAATCATCCTACACATGCATCAACCGTACTACAAGAACATCGAAACGGGATTCTACGAGCTTCCATGGGTCAGGGTACATGGCAGCCACGAATACATCGACAGCCCGGGAATTCTAGGGTTGTACCCTGGAACCAACATAACCTACAACATCGTGCCTTCACTGATCGAACAATTGGAAGACTACTCACTGCCATCAACCATGGATCTCCATCTACAGCTAGCTAGATCGAACTGGGTGACGGATTCAATGGGCTTTGCAACAGGCTACCCGACCGACCTCAGTGAGTGGGAACTATCTCAAATGATGTTCGAGTACTTCCGGATTCAGCCATGGGTGTATGACGTCGAAAGCAGTCATCCTGATCTGGGCTGGATGTCTCCGTCGAGTGAATCATACGGGGATTTGAAGGGCGGATTGGATGCTAGTGACCCGGCATTTGTCAGGAGCTATGTGCCTGTTCCGGGAGACTCTCGATCGCCCAAGTCAGGCATGATATTCCACCCACAACATCTCCTTGACGTGACAGTCCTTTTCCATCTATTCCAAAACTCCGGCCCGCTCGTTAGAGGTGAATACGACTACCTCCTGACTAAAGACGCGGTCAGCACTGAGATGCAATCCATCTTCGAAAAAAGAGCGCCCTACACAATTCACGACCTCGCCACAGTGCTGGATTATCAAAGTCAGCAGATGCTCAATGTAATGCCGCTGTACTCGAATCTTGCTAATACCTCGCAAGTTGAGCTCACTACCACGCCGAAATATCATCCAATCATGCCGCTGTTGGCGATGCCGGGATGGACATACGAAGACGGGATACCAGTTGACAAGACCTCTTGGATGAGCGATGTGGATAATCAAGTTTCCGAGGGCCTGGATCTGTTCCAGGAGAGCACTGGTATCCGTCCAACAGGAATGTGGCCTTCTGAACAGGCGGTATCCCAGTTGGTTGTGCCCCCTATGATATCGAATGGCATACAATGGGCGGTAAGCGACAAACAAGTACTGTCGCAGTCGGTTAAAGTCGGGGGGGGCTATCCCTCTCAAGCGTCGGCCATGGACATCACAACGCCATGGATGGTCCAATCCGGACAGGAAGAATTGATGATGGTGTTCAGGGAGACCGGGCTTTCGGACAGAATCAGCTTCACATACGGCGACATGTCAGTTGAAGACGCGGTTTCAGACTTCATTTCAGAGGTAGAAGCCAAGAGGCAGGATGTCATCAATTCTGGAGGGAATCCGGAGGATCACCTATTGACCGTCGCCGCAGATGGTGAGAATTGGCTTTTCATGAGTGGTTTTGGCAATACTGACAACGGGAGGGCCTTCCTCCACGCTTGGTTTGATGCACTTCAGGACCATCCCGCCATTAGGACCATGACGCCCGGCCAATACTTGGATGAGAAAGGGTCGGATCATCTTCCCAGGCTTCAAGAGCTTGGTACGGGATCTTGGATCCAGGGTGATCTCTCAACATGGGCTGGCGAGGAGGAGGAGACCATGGGTTGGCACCGACTCATATCTGCCCGAGATGCTTACCTCCGAGTACTGAATGATGAGCCAAATCACCCCGGTCTACCACATGCCAGGCACGCCTTGATGGCAGCTCAGGGGAGCGACTGGTTCTGGTGGTATGGCGCGGATCAAGACTCTGGAGATGATAGTCAATTCGATGCCTTATTCAGGACCCATCTCAGAACCATCTATGAGAGCCTAGGTGAAGGGTTACCCCCGGATCTGTTGGACTTGTCAGAGTTTGTTGCGACGCCTGAGAGAGAATCCTCGGGCCTCATGCAGCCGTTGTATGATGGTCTGGAATTCGAGGGAGAGTGGGGGTCCTCCGCTGTTTACGATGTTGGTTCGGAACCATCAGATCATGGCGTGACAGGGTTGGAGATAGGCTATGACTCAGACAACATACACATGAAGATCGAGGTCGACGGGATGGAGTCGTTCCTAGCACAGAGCACAACCGGCGAAGGGACGCCCCACATCCAGATCTACATCATGGCCGCAAACGCGGTTGACAACAACGTTCCACAGGCAAACTTCCACACGTACTATGGAAAGGAACCCCTTAACATGCCGACGACCAAGATGCTATGGTTTGATTTTGGCCAATTGAGAAGCGATGGCAGAATGACGTACAACACATTCCTTTCACAGGGCAATGAGGAATGGTCCCTGTACGAGCAAGGCGCACTTGGTTTGGTCGTGGCTGATGATGTCTTTGAGGTTAGGATTCCATGGGCTTCGGCAGGTCTGGAGCCAAATGGATTCACAAGGGTCAGTGTGGTAACAAGCCTCTACGAAAGCAGGGCTGCCGGACAAGGTCAGGACATTGAGATGGCCCCTACGCCACCCCTGCAGATAACAATGCCCAACCTTGAGACTTGGGTCCGCATCCTAGACATGGCGGACCCGCTTGGGGACGAGACCGGCGATGGAGACTACACGTATCCCCTTGCCGGCGATTTCCAACCCGGCGCGGGGTTGTTTGACCTCGAACACGTCACAATAGACCAGAGTGCGTGGAATGTCCGCTTCACGTTCAAGATGGCCGAGATAACAAATGGCTGGAACATGATGTGGGGATGGTCGCATGCGAACATTCAGATCTACGTCGACTCTGCTCCGGGGGGGAAAATCGACCTATTCCCAGGAACCTATGCGCAAACCTCCCCCGATTGGGGATGGGAATCCGCAGTCATGTTGGTAGGTGAGGCGGGCCCCGTGTATGGGATGGCCCACGACTCCTCAACGAGGATAACCACCGGAATCGACGCAAGAGGAAACCCCGAGACTGACACCATAGTCGCCACAGTCTCCAAGAACATCTTGCAAGGGGACCTCGCATCATCGAGGTTCCTCATTGTAGTTGGGAGCCAAGACGGGTATGGACAGGGGAAATTGAGAGCGGTGGATGAGAATCCCTCTACTTGGGTTGCGGGGGGTGGGCACCCCCCGAATTCACAGAACCTAGAGAAGTACCACCCGACGATCTGGGACGTCCTCCTCCCAGAATCAGTGAATCAAGAGGGGATGCTGGGGTCCTATGACGTCGAAATGATGGCCTATTCCAAGCTGGAGGGTGTTGAGTTGCCACCGATCCAACAACAGGTGTATGGGCTGAATGCAATTGGTGTGTCAGGATCATCGGCACTGTTGTCTTGGTCGACGGCCAAGGCGGGGGGGATGAGAGTCTTGGTGACAGGCGAATCAGGCACTGTAGTTGATGAGGCATGGACCTCCACAGACTCCGACAACTTGCGACTGGTAAATGGACTAGAAGCAGGGTCTACCTACACTGCAACGGTGATGGCCGAGGGTGCATCGGAATCCATCAATTTCGTCACCAGCGACGACTATGACCAAGATGCCCCTGAGATGCTGGGCGCCGGGTTCGGAGAGGACTCAGGAGAGTACCAACTTTCGTTCTACACAACTGAACCGTCCTCAATCGTCTTTGAGGTCTGCACAAACGCCTCATGCACAACCATCCAGGGTGCTCAATACCCGACGGACAGAGTTCACGATTTCACTCTCCCGATCCCCTCGGGAAATCACACCATCAGGGTCCAATACACCGACGTCTCCGGGAACAGTGGCGATGTGATTTTGATTCAGTCTGGGGATCTGGGTGAGCCCCCTCAGTCGAGCGATGGCGATAGTGGCGCCGGCCTCGATGAGGTCAATGCCCAGTCCGATGATCTCGGAGCCCTCATAATCCTCCTAGCGATTTTCGCATTGACCATACTTGCGTCATCCTTCAGGTCCAGGTCACAACCGGATAGCACCGAGATTGAGTTTGAATCCAAGGATTAGGGGGTTGTCTCGACGTGATTGCTTACCTCAGTGCGGAGATTGGCCTCTACAGCGAGTTGCACACCTACTCTGGGGGATTAGGTGTCTTGGCTGGTGACCACTTGAAGTCAGCCGCAGACGAGGGGATCGATATCGCAGCAGTCACTCTTCTCTATCGGGAGGGGTACGGAAGGCAGCATTTGGATTCGGAGGGGAACCAAACAGAGACCTATCCTGACCTTGATCCCAGTAAACACCTGAGGGACACTGGGCTGGAACTCGAGATTCCACTGGACGGGCATGTCTTGAACTCAAAGATTTGGACGACCGTGATCAAGGGGATTGGGGGGCATGAGGTCCCAGTTTACTTCCTGGACACGCGGCATGCGGCAAACGAAGACAGGCATCTGAAGCTCTCAGACAGACTCTATGCGGGCGGGGACGACATGCGAGTCAGGCAGGAGTACCTACTGGGCGTAGGTGGAATCAGGGCCCTCAAAGCCCTTGGGCATTGGCCACTTAAGGGACTCCACCTCAACGAAGGGCACTGCTCCTTCGCAGGCCTCGAGATGATCAGGCAGGGGTGGACCAGGGAAGAGTGCTCGAAAAGAACCCTTTTCACCACGCACACACCAGTCGCCGCTGGCCACGACAAGTTCGACTGGGACCTAGTGGACAATGTGACTGGGGACCTCATTGGGGGCTCTGAGAGGGAAATTGCGACGCATGAGGGGCAATGCTCAATGAGCCACCTCGGAATAGGCATGGCTGGAAGGGTAAATGCTGTCTCACATCTCAATGCGGAAGTTGCCTCCAAGATGTTCCCAGAAGTGACGATCGCACCGATCACCAATGGAGTGCATCACACCACTTGGATTTCCCCCACGATGGCTCGCCTATACGACGAGGAATTGGATGGATGGAGGTCCGATGGTAGCCTATTGGAGAAAGCTCAGATCCTGAGCGACACAGGGCTGGAAAGGGCAAGAGCGGAGTCAAGGGCTGTGCTGAGGGAACTTGTTAGGTCGATGACAGGCATTGAGTTAGACGGCAATAGGCTCACGGTGGGGTTCGCACGTAGATTCGCCACCTACAAGAGAGCCTCATTGGTCTTCAGGGATATCAATAGGCTCAATGAGATGGGGGGAGGTAGGCTACAATTCGTCTTCTCAGGCAAAGCCCACCCCCGCGACGAAGGCGGTAAGCGCCTGATCAAGGAGGTTTTCGCCGCTGCTAGAGAGCTAGATGACATACCAGTGGCGTTCCTAGAAGACTATTCCATGGCCACTGGCCTAGCGATGACCAGTGGGGTCGATGTCTGGCTCAACACCCCGGTACGACCCATGGAAGCTAGCGGCACCTCTGGAATGAAGGCCGTAATGAATGGCGTGCCGAACCTGTCGATACTGGATGGATGGTGGCCTGAGGCATGCAGACACGGAGAAAACGGATGGGGCATCGGGAGGAAAGAAGAGGACAGGGACGATGACAGGGACGCTGACTCGCTGTACGACATCATGGAGAACGAAGTGATTCCAACATGGTCATCCAGTAGGTCGAACTGGACAAGGATAATGAAAAACGCGATCTCAGTCGGCCCCCGGTTCACAGGCCAAAGGATGATCAGAGATTACAAGTCGATGTATCAAGCATTCAAGTAGTCAACAAGGGCGAAGCCTTGATTGAGATTGGAAGGATCATTCTTCCATCATCTTGTCTATTTCCTGCGAGAAGAGGATCAGGGTCGGGGCCCAGAGACCAACGAATATGCCAAGATCCGCATTGCCACCATCATGCATGAAGTAAATGTAGATCGAAGCGAGTATGGAAACCGCGCTAGCGGCCAAACCCAACCTTCCTATTTGTCCTGCCATGTATACACCTCCTTGGGTGTAATTCAAATTAATCGATATTGATCTTTTCTGTGATATCAAACTCCACAGGCGTTCTTGCACCCTAAATCCTCCTTATCACCCCAATTGGACGCAGGGCAATCGAATCAACTCTTTACTATCTCCCTAACCTTAACATGCCTAGTCCATTGATTGTCATGAATACGCCTGGGACGAGGAGCAACACGACCAAACCCCCCCAACCGACATCACCATTTGAGCTTCCGATAAGGGGCAACAAACCAATTGTCGTTAGCACCAGGCCCAACACGGTTAACAGGGACCCTATGCCTTTCCTCATCCATCCCGGCATAGCGATTATGATTAGATCAAGAATTATTCCACGCATCAAGCCCCGCATATTTCAATGATGGAATCTTTGGCTTCTAACCTTGCCTATCGCTCCGAGCATATCAGCAGTATAGAATGTGCAATTTCTAACTCCTTGATTTAGGCATCACTGATGAGGCGCCTAAAAGTACAAAGCCGCAGGGCAGAGTCATGGCCCGTGCAGATCGAATATCCGAGCAGGGTCTATGAGAACATCCTCTCCCACTTCGAGATTGATGACATACAAAAGGAAGATTTCAATCAAGATTTGTCAATTACCGGGGGGGACCTTGGGCCACCCCCTCCTAGATACAGCATAGACTTCGTCTCCGACCAACTAGGGATTCTGATATTAGAGGTCCCCTCGGCCGAATTGGACACCGCCAGGTATCGTCAAGAGATCAAAGGCTTGAGGCCGAAAAAAGATGCTGATGAAATATTGAGGATAAAGCTCTACATGAGGGAGAAATTCGTAAGATACAGGAATAACGGGGGCGAGTGGGCCTTCGAGCCATTCAACGATTGGCGGAATGCGCACATCGTAGAGTTCTTCCTTTTGGAGTGCCTCCAGATTGGGAGAGCAGAATGGGCGTTGCAGAATCATGAGGCCTTGTCAAAATCAATGAGGTTCATAGAATCTCCAGACACAGATGGAGTCAAGCTCCCAGGCATTCTTGAAAGGTTCGATTTCCGTTCCTCCACGGAGGATATGGATCGGCTTCGGGAAGAGACTGGGAGGACCTTCCTCAGGCTCCCCAGGGAATCCGAGTTGACCATCAGGGGGATCAATGCTGGTCTGATCGGGGACCCCGATGAGGACCCCATATCCAGAGAGGGGGTGATTCGAACTTTCCAGAGTATCGCCCACTACTACAACGAGAATAAATGGAGGAAGGACAGATGTCGGGCAAGGGCGGAGGAGAAGGCTTCGTCGGTTATGGGTGAGGAATCGGCGATAATGTTCGATGAATTGCGAGAGCGACTCATAGAGAACTCCTTCGCGATCAACGATATGTTCGCACCAGATCAGAGGTACGACACCGGCAAGCAGATCGACCTGCTTCCTTTCGTCAAGCCGGGGAAGATTGAGGGTGGCTCGAAGGAGTGGTGGGAAAACCAAGATGCTCCAATTGTGTTCACGAAAACGCCAGATCCCGTTGGTGCAATCGTTTTGTTGATACTATGCAGCCCACTCTTGTTCTTCGGCGGGGCCATAAACATCGTCGGTTTCTCTCAGCCGTTGGCTTTGTTGGTCACCATCCCCATCACTGGCCTTTGCTGGGGTTTCCTCCTACTCGGGGTTGTTGCAGGTGCCCTTGTGAAACACACCTTGACAATTGACGGGAAGAACGATCAGATCAACCATTTCGAGAGCCTGCCTGGTACGACGTTCTACGATGTCGACCACGGCTCAGTCAAGCTCTCCAAGGTGAGTGTCGTAAGGACGTGGGGAATCAACACGGGGCCATCTGCGAACGGCGAGAAGGGGCCACCTCCCTCCAACAAGGTCGTAATCTGCCGTTACCCCAACAAGAATTCGAAAACCGACTTGGACGTATCGTGGCTCTTCACTGCTGGTAAGTTGGATTCCAAGGAGCTTGCGTGGACATTGGGGGTCCCATGGAAGCCCCGTAGGGCAAATCCCAAGGGATCGTATCCCGGAGGGGGGCTGAACCCGGATTGGTGACTCGCCATTAGGGGCTGGCTGTCACCTTCTGTTGTATACGTAAAGGACGTAAAGCCCGGTCACTGCCAAGATCGTGGCGCCAACCCCGATTTCTGCCAACAGACTGGCTGCAGAATGGCGGTTGGGGTCCAAGGGATAGAAGTCCCCCTCGTCGGACCAGCCATCCCCATCCCCATCCGGACACCCCGATCTGTCTTGGTCGGATTTGCCCCATTCGTCGGGGCAGTCATCCGATAGAGATGCTCCTTGTTGATCTGAGAATCCGTCGCCATCCGAATCGGACCACATCAAAATGGAGTCGGGATGTGAGTCTACTTCGTCGGACCACCCATCGCCGTCGCCATCTGGGCACCCCATTGGCCCGATTGATGAGTTCCCGGTCACCAATGGGCAGGAGTCGGGCATCGTGGCAGGAGATGGGTTGTCGCCGAAGCCATCGGAGTCGGAGTCGCGCCACTGTGTCGTGTCGCCCTCAAACGCGTCACCGTCGTCCGACCATCCGTCCCCGTCGCTGTCTGGGCACCCCCTCCTGTCCTCAGTGCTCGACCCCCATGACTGGGGGCAGTCATCCGGAAGGTAGGCGGGGGCGGGGTTGTCGCCATAGCCATCGGAGTCGGAGTCGCTCCATTGGGAGTCGTGTGAGGGGAATGCGTCAGCCCCCTCGTTCGATGTCCAGTCAGGACTGGGGTCCGAGTAGCCGTCCTCATCGGTGTCTGGACATCCCTTCCGATCGTATTCTGAGTATCCCGAGGTGTATGGGCAGCTGTCTGGTTCGATTCCTGATGGGTTGTCGCCATACCCGTCTCCATCTGCATCCGCCCACTGGGTCTCATCCTCCGGGTACTCGTCAGAGAGGTCGGCCCGGCCGTCGTCGTCCGAGTCAGGGCAACCTCGTAGGCCTATCGTGGATGTTCCGCCTGCCTGTGGGCAATCGTCCGACGTTGGCGTTCCAGGTTGGTCGGCATAGCCGTCCCCGTCTTGGTCCGACCACAATAGGTGGTTGTCTGGATAGGCGTCTAGGCTGTCCCTGACCTCGTCGTAGTCCCTGTCTGGATGTGGATCGAGCCTGACGACGACGTCCTTCTCCGCATCCACATACCACAGCTTCCCGGATGGGCCTATCTCCAATCCCATTATGGAACTGGCATTGGTTTCCACAGTCCTGGATCCAAATGCAGCCTTCCCCGTCTCATCGAGGTTGTATACGGTGATCCTATTGTTGCCATTCTGGGACACGAAGACCTTGTTCTCGTGGACTACAAGGCCCGACGGTCTTGACAGCCCCGAAGACAAGACCCCCCACTCGACGTCAGTGACCTCGCTGTATTCCGCAAGCACCTCCATCTGGGACTCGGAGCCAGAGATGTCGGTGACTGTGGTATCCTGATCTGATGTGTTCACCCAAAGTACTCTTCCCCCGCCAGTGTCAGCGATGTAGAGGATGCCGGAGACATCGTCCTTGTCCATATGTCCGGGTACGTCGGCTACGCGAGTGAGATTGATCTCGGTGTATCTCTTGACGACCCCATCAGAATGGTCATCCTCGCCCGTGTCATGGTCCTCGTTGAAATCGTAGTGAACCAGCTCACCGTAAAAGCCGTCATTGTACCAATATGCGTTCTCTACGTCATGGGCAACGCCCATTCCGAGTGGGCTCTCATGCAACATATCGAGGTGACTGCCCAACAGGCCGCCGGACTCTTGATTCTCGACAGCGTAGTGATCCAGTGAGGAGGGCCAAAGTGCTGGGCCCATGAAATCGTTTGGATCGCCTTGTCCATTGTAGGTGTTTCTAGACTCCTGTGCTGTGGCGAATTGGTAGTCGAACTCGAGATGATTTGCACCGAAGGCTATCGCGCTGACCTCTTCCATGAAGTGGTAGCCATATGCATCTTGTCGAGTCTCTGATGTCTGATCTAAATTGCCTGCATCTTGGATAATCGTAGCACTGTCTGTTGCTCTGTTGACGACCCATAGCTCGCCCAAACGCAGAGGGCTTGGATGAAATTCAAGATCCCGAGGTTCATCAAGCCCTTGTACGCTGGATGCCACTTCGACTTCAGAGAATCCAGGGCCAAATTGTGTGACATAGTTCCCTGGAGGGGTTTGAGTGTCCGGATCTGCAGACTCAGGAGATGCTGATCCAGCGAAGCCCACAATCAGCATGATTGCAATCAGATTTACAAAGTTGGATCTGGAGTGGGACCCACTTGCCATGCTGGTTGTTTTGCTTAGTTGTATATTGTGCCTCTGCTCTCTTGGGTGTTGGAATCATGCACATGAAAATAGTTGGTCGGCTATCGAACTATCTCGCTATGATAAATTATGAAGATGATTTTCCCAACCTCATTCTTATTTCGTCAGCGAGAACCTCATGTTGATCCTTATCGACTGTCAAGATAGCAATCACGTCGCCTTCAGAGTCTACCAATTTCACAACATATTTCCAATAACCGCTTATCCAAATCCCTCCTAGATGTGATCGTTGTGTGTTGACGAGGTCGTGTCGACCCAGACCATGTCGGGAATTACCTCGGAGACATTTGAAACCTCAAGTTCCTTGTATGTTATCGATTTTAATTTGAGTGGAAGGAGCCACCTTCTTAGAATGACCTTGTTTCCATGGATTTCTATCGATGTCCAATTCTTATCCCTAACTATAAAAAAGTACGATAACAAAGAGAACATCATTGCAAAGACTACTGCGACGGATACATAGTAGAATGTGTTTTTCATTCTGTAGTCGATAAGCCTCTCCATGTCCGCAGAGAATTCAAACTCCGGGTCCTGCCCGAAATCATCAGTGCAGAACCAATTGTTGCCCCATTGGTTCTCGCAGTAGTACCACTCTGAGTCCCAATAGCCAGATTCAACGCCATATTGGTCCTTGCAACCCCATTGATTGGCACCCCAATCCATCTCGTCCATTCCCCCTTCCCACGTGCACTCACCGTCGTAGTATGAGTAGACGTTTTGTTCCTCTTCGAAGACTAGATCCTCTGCGAATTCGGAGATATAACCTGAAATCATGAAGGATAATACCATCATTACGGCCATGGTGGGCACTCCGCTATTCCCATTTGCCTTGAAAAAGAATGGTTTCGAGTCAAATTCCACACTGGGCTTCGCCTGATCTTGGTTTTCCCCCTCAGAATCTCCCCACCATTGGTCGGCCACAATCCCAGGATAATGGAATACAGCATAACGATTTGCCCGGCGCCTAATGGGTCCAGTTGCTGATCAGAATAGCATCACAGCCTTTTCTTTCCTGACAGGACATTCATAATGCAACATGGATTAGCGATTATATGGCAAGTCAGAGGCCTCGGCTAACCGAGGTCCGATTCACGGTGACTGACCAAAGCGGATTTGTAAAAGAGCCCCGCCTGAAGGGCTCCTTCACCAACTGGGATCAAGTACCGATGTCGGAAATCGGGGATGGGCTATGGGAACATGTCCAGATGGTGGCCCCCGGAACATACGAGTGGGGGGCTGTCGAACCTGACGGAACTGAATGGGGCGTTTGGCTCCCTGAGTTGGCTGGTAATAGGGTTAATTTGGTAGTCACAGTGACCATGTCGTTGTTGGTGGAGGGTGTTACTTCGATATTCATCGGGGATGGACATGTCCCAAGGCCTACCTCCAGAAGTTTCCTGGAGGGGCTCTCCCCCAAGGACCGCGCCGGCCTAGATGAGATACTCCGTTTGTTATCCAGAGCGAGCATGATGAACGTCCTGCAAGTTATCATATCCGCTCGGGCTCCACTTCGATTCAGCAGAATCCAGGACCTCTGTGCCATATCTGCGACATCCCTCTCCCGCAGGCTGAAGGAGCTGGAGAAGGCCGGGTTGGTGAGGCGGTATTCCCACAACACCATCCCATTGACGGTTGAGTACCAAGCGACTCAGGTCGCATTCGAGCTTGAGCCGACTCTAAGGGAGCTCTACAGTTGGGCAATCGACAATCGAGAGAGCCTGCGCGGACCCTGATCCGTACTATCGTTGGAGCGTCCTTTATTGGCGCCGACAGCAGGACTCGAACCTGCGACCTGCGGATTAACAGTCCGCCGCTCCACCAACTAAGCTATGTCGGCCCAGCCCCGGGCCTGCACGATCATAAATCAACCAATCGATTGGCGAATTGTGGGGATCTTGGGTCATTTCCACCCTGGACATGGCCTGATGGTGTCTGTATGGGCTTTCCCCAGAAAGCTTGTCCTACTCCCACTCAATCGTCCCGGGGGGCTTGTGGGTGATGTCGTATACAACCCTATTCACTTGACCCTTCAGGGTATTGGTGATCTCCGTGCTGATCTTTGAGAGTACCTCGTGCGGGATTGGGGAGTATCTTGCGGACATGCCATCGAGGCTCGTCACAGCCCTGATCACGATGGTCTCACCATGGACCCGGGCATCGCCGTGCACACCAACCGAACGAACTGGGAGTAGGGCGGCAAAGTACTGCCATGGCAGATCGCATTGGCCCTCCTTTGCAGCCGCTCTTATTCCCCTCTCGACGATGTCACAAGCCACTCTGCATGTCTCTACCCTGTCTGGAGTGACGTCTCCAAGCACCCTAACTGCTAGGCCGGGACCTGGGAATGGTTGTCGCTCGGAGGATGTGATTTTCAACATCCTTGCAATGTCCCTGACCTCATCCTTGTAGAAGTCTCGTAGGGGCTCGACAATTTCCAGATCTATGTCCTCTGGGATGCCCCCTACGTTGTGGTGGCTCTTAATGACGTCCCGCTCGCCACCTCCGGATTCTATCCAATCCGGTGCTATTGTCCCCTGAACGAGGTACTTCGCACCCACCTCCTTCTGCTCTTGCTCGAAAACCCTGATGAAGGTCTCGCCGATTGCCTTCCTCTTCTCCTCAGGGTCTGTGACGCCATCGAGGCAGTCGAAGAATCTCTTGGATGCGTCAACTACCTTGATCTCTATGCCCATTTCATCGAACATCTCCCTGACCTCGTCGGACTCTCCTAGCCTCATCAGGCCGGTATCTACGTACACGCAATGAAGGAGGTCCCCGACTGCGCGGTGTGCTAGTACGGCTGCGACCGTTGAGTCGATACCCCCACTGCAGGCGATGATAGCGGTGCCATCGATCCCGTCAGAAAGCAGTTGCAGAGCCTCGTCGACGAGGGCCTCAGTCTTCATGCTATCACCCTTGAATGGAAGAGTCGTCGGAGACGACCTTCTCGGTCATCTCCTTCCTGTATGCCGCGTATGCCTCTGCTAGTTCGTGATTCTTGGTGGCTAGTATCTGCACTGCCAAGGCGCCCGCGTTGTCGCCACGATCGACGCCTACCGTGGCCACCGGCATACCAGGAGGCATTTGAACGATGGAAAGAAGGGAGTCATGTGGGACCTTCCCGCCTAC
>CEWG01002563.1_pt1 | contig 35492 bp, 28 predicted proteins | sample 361411 | NCBI WGS metagenome assembly CEWG01 (sample SAMEA2622173, study PRJEB7988) | marine metagenome | biome: marine biome (ENVO:00000447); feature: surface water layer (ENVO:00002042); material: "saline water (ENVO:00002010), including plankton (ENVO:xxxxxxxx)" | depth 5 m | reverse complement strand
TAATTGTGATTGTTGGCAGTGTTGTATATAGCATATATCGAATATGTTTAAATAGTTCACTACCAGAAATTGCTGATGCTAAGTTTGTCGTGTCACTTAATGGAGAAAGTTTATCACCAAAATAGGATCCAGAAATTACTGCTCCAGCAATAATACCAGTGGGTATGCCCAATACTTTTCCTATACCAATCAATGAGATTCCAACTGTTGCTGATGTTGACCAACTACTTCCTGTTGATAAAGAAACTATTGTACAAATTAAAACACAAGTAGGGAGGAAAAAATCTGGATTAGCTATTTGAATTCCATAGTAAATCATAGCTGGTATTATGCCGCTAATCAACCAAGTTCCTGCGAGTGCGCCAACAGAGAGAAGAATGAGTATAGGAGTTTTAACAGAAGTGATATTTTCTTGAATTTTTTGGGACATGGTTTTAAAACTAACCTTATTTCTATGACCTATAAATGCAGCTATTACAGCAGTAATCAGCAATATGGATTGACTTGAACCTTTAATTGCATAATCACCATAAACAATTACATTAAAAGTTAGCAAGAAGATTAAAAAAAATACTGGAATTAATGCTGTTAGAAGTGAAAGTTTAGGGGTTTTCAATATTTTAAGTTTGATTATTCCAAGTTAGGATAATTTTATAACTTACCTAATGAGAAGCAAAACCTTACTTTTGTATTTTTGATAATAATTTTAAATAATAACCTATGCAATCTTTCGATGTTGCCGTAATCGGATCTGGTCCTGGTGGCTATGTAGCAGCTATTCGCTGTTCTCAATTGGGAATGAATACCGCTTTAATTGAAAAATACAATACACTAGGGGGAACATGCTTAAATGTAGGTTGCATTCCCTCTAAGTCTCTTTTAGATTCCTCACACCACTATGAAGATGCTGTTAAACATTTTGAGGAACACGGGATTGAAATCCCTGGAGAGGTAAAGGTGAATTTAGAAAAAATGATCAGCAGAAAAGCGGCTGTTGTTGAGCAAACTACCAAAGGGATTAATTTCTTAATGGTTAAAAACAAAGTCACTGTTTTTCATGGAACAGGGTCTTTTAAAGATGCGAATACCATTATTGTTTATGGAGAAAAAAAAGAGGAAATATCAGCTAAAAATATAATTATTGCTACAGGTTCAAAGGCAGCGAGTTTACCATTTATCAAAATTGATAAAGAGAGAATTATTACATCAACGGAGGCATTGGAGCTTAAAGAAATCCCCAAGCATCTCATTATTATTGGAGGAGGTGTTGTTGGACTTGAATTAGGACAAGTCTATAAGCGATTAGGTGCTGAGGTATCAGTGATTGAATATGCTGAACGTATCACTCCAGTTATGGATAGTGCCCTATCGAAAGAATTGACCAAGGTTATGAAAAAACAAAAGATCAAATTCTACTTATCACATCAGGTTAACAAAGTAGAAAGAAAGGGAGACAATGTTCAGGTTACTGCAATCGACTTTAAAGGAGTTGAAGTAACTTTTGAGGGTGATTACTGTCTAGTCTCTGTTGGAAGAAAGCCTTATATTGAAAAACTTAATGTTGAGGCAGCAAAGGTAAAATTGACTGATGGTAATCAGATTAAGGTCAATGATCAATTACAAACAACTGCTTCCAATATTTATGCAATCGGCGATGTTGTTAGAGGTGCCATGTTAGCGCATAAGGCAGAAGAAGAAGGCGTTATGGTTGCAGAGTTGATTGCAGGGCAAAAACCTCATATCGATTATAATCTGATTCCTAATGTAATTTATACTTGGCCAGAGGTTGCTGCTGTTGGTAAAACTGAGGAAGAACTCAAAACCTCTGGCGTTGATTATAAAAGTGGCCAATTTCCCATGCGTGCACTCGGTAGATCCCGGGCTAGTGGAGATACGGATGGATTTATCAAAATATTAGCAGATGCTAAAACTGATGAGGTGCTTGGTGTGCATATGATTGGAGCTAGGGTAGCGGATTTGATTGCTGAGGCAGTCGTTGCTATGGAGTTTAGGGCCTCAGCCGAAGATATTGCTAGAATGAGCCATTCACATCCTACTTATGCAGAAGCAGTAAAAGAGGCTGCTTTAGCTGCATCTGAAAATAGACCATTACATATTTGACTAGGAACTTAAAGCCTGCTCCATTTTGGTTTGAATAGAATCTAAAGCTAAGTTCCCAATACTACCAAGATGAGTGTGGTTTAATGCTTTTTTAGGTTTGTAATTTCCTTTTTCAATATCCTCTCCCATTTTTTTATAAGCATCTCTAAAAGGCATTCCTTCCTTAACCAGCTCATTTAATGTGTCAACACTGAAAATATATTGGTATTTTGGATCTTCAAGTATGTCTTCTCTAATTTGAATCTCTTTCAAACTGGAAGTAAACATATCCAAACAAGTTTTGATTTCTTCAATAGCATCAATTATTGGTCCTTTTGCCAACTGCATTTCTCTATGGTAGCCTGAAGGTAAATTAGAAGTTAGCAATGCCAATTGATTGGGTAAGCCCTGAAGCATATTTCCTTTACCTCTTATCAACTCAAATACATCGGGGTTTTTTTTGTGGGGCATTATACTCGAACCAGTTGTTAACTTCTCTGGAAAACTAATGAAGTTATGATCTTGCCCCATATACAAGCAAATATCATATGCCATTTTGGCTAGGGTAGCCGAAAGAGATGCAATAGCGTTAGATATTAATTTTTCCGCCTTTCCTCTACTCATTTGAGCAGCTATTACATTGTATTTCAAATCTCCAAAATCAAGAGCTTTTGTTGTTGTTTCTCTGTTTATAGGAAAAGAACTTCCAAAGCCTGCGGCACTACCCAATGGATTTTGGTCAACTATTTTTTGAACAGCATTAAATAAAGTAACATCATCAATTAAACTCTCAGCATAAGCAGAAAACCATAAACCAAAGGATGAGGGCATAGCCACTTGAAAGTGAGTATATCCAGGTAATAATTTGTCCTTATTTTTTTTTGCAAGTGATATTAAAAGTTTAAAAAAATCATCAATCAGCGATTTGATTTCTGATATTTCCTTCTTCAAATAGAGGTGGATGGATACCAAAACTTGATCGTTTCTTGATCTTGCTGTGTGTATTTTTTTTCCTAAATCGCCTAATTTTTGAGTCAGTATAAATTCTATTTTTGAATGCATATCTTCAAAAGAATCCTCAATCAAAAACTTTCCGTTTTCTGCTTCGGTTTTAATTTCATTTAAAACCCCAACTAATGCTTGGGTTTCCTTTTCTGTCAATATTTCAATTTGACCCAACATTTTTACATGCGCTATGGAAGCCTGGCAATCATAAGCTGCCAGATGCAGATCATAGACCCTATCTTTACCCACAGTAAAATGAACAATTTTTTCATCAGTGGGTGTATTTTTTTGCCAAAGTTTCATTTGTCAGTTTTTAGTTTACATATTTTATTTTAAAATTTTTCCTACTAGGTCAATATAAATCTTGATTGCTTCCTCAATCTCATTCACAAAAATGAATTCGTTAGCACTGTGTGATCTTGTGGACAATCCTGGACCAATTTTTACAGATGGACAATTCAGAGCTGCTTGGTCCGATAGAGTTGGGGAACCATAAGTTTTTCTTCCAAGGCTAATCCCAGCCTGAACCAGTTCATGATCCATTCCAATAGATGATGAGTTTAATTTTAAAGACCTTGGAGTAATTTCACAGGGTGCTGATTCAACGATTATGTTTGATAATTCTTCATTGCTGTATTTATCGTTAACTCTTACATCAACAACAAGATGAACATTTCCTGGTATAACATTGTGTTCTTTGCCTGCGCTGACTTGAGTAACAGTAACCTTTACGTCTCCCAAAAAGTCTGAGTATTTTTGTAATTTAAAATTATTAAACCAATTTAATACCTCAGGTAGTTTCATGATTGGGTTGTCATCATTAGGATGAGCAGCATGTCCAGGTGTCCCTTTGATTACTGCATCAAAAACGATTAATCCCTTTTCCGCTACAGCTAAATTCATTTCTGTTGGCTCTCCAACAATTGCAAGATCAATCTTAGGTAGCTTTGGAATTAATCCTCTCAAACTTTCATCACCAGCAATTTCTTCCTCTGCTGAGGCCGCAATCACCAAATTGTACTTAGGATTTTCATAATCGAAATAATAAGTAAATAATGCAATAAGTGAAACTAATGCGCCACCTGCATCGTTACTTCCAAGTCCGAACAATTTTCCATCTTCAATTATAGCCTCAAAAGGATCGATTGTATATGCAGTATTTGGTTTTACCGTATCGTGATGGGAATTTAGAAGAAGAGTTGGTTTTGATGGATCAAAGTTTTTATTTTTTGCCCATAGATTATTACCAAATTTTTCATAAGGTATCCCATAATTATTAAACCAATCTCCAATCCTCTTTGCGGTTTTATCTTCTTGCTTGGAAAAAGAAGGTATTTTAATCAGATCTTTTAATAAATTAATAGCAGCTGTTGTTAAATCACTCATCATCTAAAATCAGTTTAGTGTACTTTGTATTTCCTGAAATCATCTGAGCTGATCCAATTTTTACCTGAGAAACACCATTATATAAGGCTTCAAAACAGTTATCAATTTTTGGAATCATACCAGAATGAATTAAATTATTTGATTTTAATTCATTGTAAATGTTAGGAGTTATCTCACCAATCAAGCTTTCTTTATCATTAATATTTTTTAAAACACCCGGAATTTCTAAACAATAGTAAAGAGCAACATTAAAAAATTTTGACAAGCTTCTAGCAAGACTTGCGGCGATGGTATCAGCGTTGGTGTTGAGCAACTGTCCTTTTTGGTCATGTGTTATTGCGCAACAGACTGGAACGTATTGAGCTTGCAGTAACAACTTAAAAAAAGAGGTGTTAATTCCCGTTATATCTCCTACATAACCAAAATCAACTTCCTTAACTGGTCTTTTTATAGCTTGAATTGCATTTCCATCAGCACCTGAAAGCCCGATTGCATTGCAGCCAATAGCTTGTAATTGAGCTACCATATTTTTATTGATCTTTCCCCCATAAATCATCGTGGTGATTTCCAAGTTATCTTCATCGGTTATTCTCCTTCCGTCAACAATTTTTGTTGGAACACCTAACTTTTTAGCGAGAATAGTGGCTCTGTTTCCACCACCGTGCACCAATACCTTTCCACCTTCAATTTTGGTAAAAGCAGTTAAAAATTTACCTAATTGCTCATTATCTTCAATAATATTTCCACCGATTTTAACTATAGAAAGTTTATCCATTTTACAAAAGTTGTTTGAGCACTGCTTGTGCACTATAAATTCTGTTTTCTGATTGATTTATAACTAGCGAGTTGGTACTATTTAAAACACTATCAGTAGCAACTATATTTCTCCTTATGGGTAAACAGTGCATAAATTTTCCATTATTAGTGAGTTCCATTTTTTCAGAGGTAATCATCCAATTGTCGTCTGTTCTTAAAATTTGTCCATAATGTTCATAAGAACACCAATTTTTTGTGTAAACAAAATCTGCACCATCTAAAGCCTCGTCTTGATTGGTTAAACATTTTACCCCTTTGGTAATCTCTGGATTTAGTGCATATCCTTTTGGATGAGCAATTATAAAATCCACATCCAGGTTTCCTACCATTCTTGTAAAAGAATTCCCAACTGCATGAGGAAGTGCTTTAGGGTGAGGAGCCCAGGTCAATACTATCTTAGGTTTGTGAGATGTTTTAAATTCATTTAAAGTTATAGCATCAGCTAGAGCTTGCAAAGGATGAGCAGTAGAACTTTCCATATTGATAATAGGTACGCTTGCGTATTTCGCAAAACTTCTCAAAACAACTTCTGCCTCATCTTTTACTTTATCTGATAATGAAGCAAAAGCCCTTATAGCAATCATATCACAATATTGAGAAACCACTGCTGCTGCTTCTCTCACGTGTTCTGACCTAAGTCCACTCATCTTGGTTCCATCCTCAAATTCTAACGCCCATGATTCTTGGCTAAAATTCATAACCATTGTACTAAGACCTAAATTTTGCGCAGCTTTCTGAGTACTTAGCCTTGTTCTTAAGCTGGGATTAAAAAACAGCAGCCCTAGAGTCTTTCCCTTTCCTAGACTATTAAGTTTGTATGGATTCTTTTTGAAATCCATTGCCAAGTCGAGGGTTTGCTTAAAATCTGGTAAATCCGATAATGTTATAAAATCGTTCATAATAAATCTTCTAATGCATCAAAAAATCTATCAAAATGTTTTTTTTGAACTGTCAATGGTGGAAGAATTCTCAACACATTTTTTTTACTACTACCACCAGTAAAAATATTTTTTTCATAAATCAGCCTTTTTCTCAATGGACCAACTTCAAAATTAAATTCTAAGCCCAACATAAGTCCACGGCCTTTAATTTTAGCTCCTGAAATTTTTTCGGCTTTAGCTCTAAAATAAGTATCCATAGACTCAGCATGTTGTTGTAATTTATTTTTTTTGATAATTTCCAGAACAGCCAATGAGGCAGTGCACGCCAAATGGTTTCCTCCGAAAGTAGTGCCTAACATTCCGTGTTTGGGTTTTAAATCTGGGTGAACAAGAATACCTCCAATGGGAAAACCGTTTCCCATACCTTTTGCCATGGTGATCACATGAGGTTGAATATTGTTATGCTGAAAAGCGAAAAATTTTCCGGATCTTGAGAAACCAGACTGTACCTCGTCAGCGATCAAACAAGTATTATATTTATGACACAAAGTGTTCATTCCAATAACAAATTCATCATCAGGTATATCCAATCCACCGACCCCTTGAATAGACTCAAAAATCACGGCACAAACATCTTCTTCTTTGAGTTCATTTTCCAATCCCTCCAAATCGTTAAAGTGAATAAAAGTAACTTCTTGTTGTTGATTTAATGGGGCGTTGATTTTTTGATTATCAGTTACTGCAACTGCAGCTGATGTTCTTCCATGGAAAGAGTTTTTAAAAGCGATAATCCTTTTTTTACCAGTATGAAAAGACGCTAATTTTAGTGCATTTTCATTAGCCTCTGCACCCGAACTACATAAGAACAATTGGTAATTATGAAGACAAGATTGTTCTCCAATTTCCTCTGCTAACTTTTGTTGTAATGGATTCAATACAGCATTTGAGTAAAATGCAATTTTATTAAGTTGCTTTTCCAATTGTTTAACATAATGAGGGTGACTATGACCTACTGAGATAACAGCATGCCCTCCATATAAATCTAAATATTCCGTTCCCGCCTCGTCATATACATAAACGTCCTTTGCCCTAACAGGGCATACTTCATAGAGTGGGTAAACGTCAAATAGTTTCATTTTAATTTCTTATTGAATTTTAATTTCATTTATTTTATCAAAAGAAGCCATCAATCCTTTAATAAGTGATGAGCTTAGCCCTTGATGTTCCATTTCATTTAAGCCCGTGATAGTACATCCTTGAGGTGTAGTCACCTTATCGATCTCAGTCTCGGGATGAGAATCTGTTTCAATTAGCAAACTTGCAGCTCCAAGGGCAGTATTCATTGACATTCTCATTGATTCTTCTGCATCAAAACCCATTTGAACTCCACCCTGAGTCGTAGCTCTTATAAGCCTCATCCAAAAGGCTATTCCACTCGCACATACTACTGTTGCAGCTTGCATTTGTTTTTCAGCTATATTTATAGTCGTACCCAAACCATTAAAAATGGCCTCTGCAATAGCAATTCTTTTTTCACCCGCAACATTTGAACAAAGACATGTCATGGACTTACCAACAGAGATAGCGGTATTGGGCATACTTCTGATTATAGGATAGTTAATTCCCAACATTTCCTCCATTCTACTGATACTGTATCCGGTAATAGCTGAAATCAATACGTGTTTATTCGTCAAAGCACCTTTGATTTCATTTAAAATCCCGTCAAACTGTCTTGGTTGAACTGTAAAAATTACTATATCTGCATTTTTAACAGCTTCTTGGTTGTCAGAGGTTATTTTTACATTGTTATATTCCTTCCATTTTTCTATGGAACTTAGGTTTCTTTTCGTTAGGTAAAGAGAGGTGTATGTATTGTTATAAATTAAGCCTTTTGCAATACTCAGACCTAAATTACCTGATCCTATAATAGCTATTTTCATTTTTATTAACTTTTATTTTTTAATATACACTGGCTTTAAGTTGAAGCCCCAAATCTTCCTCCCATCCCATTATGAGATTCAAATTCTGAATCGCTTGTCCAGATGCCCCTTTTAATAGATTATCAATCGCTGAGGTAACCAATAATTGATCTTCATACTTATGCAAATGTACTACACAATTGTTGGTATTTACTACTTGTTTTAAAGAGATCTCATTATCAGAAACATTTGTAAAAAGATGATTATTATAGTAATTCTTGTACAAATTTTCAGCATATTCAAAACTTTCCTCAAACTTAGTATAGCAACTAGAAAAAATTCCCCTAGTAAAATTACCCCGCTGTGGTAAAAAGTAGATTTTAGGATGTTCAAGCGTCTCTCCAATTTCCCCTAAGTGCTGGTGTGTAAATGGTTTATACCAAGAAATATTATTATTTCTCCAACTGAAATGCAGGGTGGGACTTGAACCTACTCCAGCTCCTGTACTACCTGTAGTAGCATTTATATGAACAGCCTCTTTAATTAATCCTTCTTCTACCAGAGGAAGAAGTGCTAACTGAATTGCAGTAGCAAAACACCCAGGGTTAGCAATTGCCCTTGCACCCTCAATTTTATTTTTTTGATATTCAGGTAATCCATATACAAAATTATAGTCTTGAAACTGGGCATCTTTCTCCAGCCTGAAGTCATTGCTTAAATCAATTATTATAGTTTCCCTTGAAAATTGGTTTTTCTCTAAAAACTTAATAGATTTTCCATGTCCAATACAAAGAAATACTATGTCAATATCCAAATTAATCTTATCAGTAAAGTTTATTTGTGATCTGCCAAGTAAATCTAAATGAGTATCGTAAAGAGGAGTCCCCGGTCTTGAGGTACTGTATACAAAATCAAGAACTAGGGCTGGGTGATTAAAAACTAATCGGATCAGCTCTCCTCCTGTATATCCCGAACCACCAATAATTCCTACTTTTTTCATTTTTCTTTATTTATGTGTTGGTAAATTTTGTTTTGATTAGACATTATTTTGATAAACCCTTTAGCATCCTCTGCAGTCCAACCCTTGTTTATTTCTCCGTAACTGCCAAAGGAAGCACTCATTAAATCATTCGGGGAGTCGATTCCTTTTAATTCAAACCTGTAAGGTTGAAGTGTAATATACACCCTACCATTAACTGTGTTTTGGCTATTGGCTAAAAAAACTTCTAAATCTCTCATGACAGGATCGAGGTATTGCCCCTCATGAAGTAGCATTCCATAGAAGTTTCCAAGTTGCTCCTTTTGAAACTGCTGCCATTTACTTAACGTGTGTTTTTCTAGAAGGTGATGTGCCTTAATAATAATCAATGGTGCGGAAGCTTCAAATCCAACCCTGCCCTTTATCCCAATAATGGTATCTCCTACATGGGTGTCTCTTCCAATACCAAACTTTTTTGCCTGTTGGTTAAGTTTTAAAATATTTTTCACAGGCGAATCTATTTCTCCATTTATCCCTACTAATTCCCCTTTCTGAAAATCTAAAACCACCTCTTCAGTAGTTTTTTTGGAAATTTGGCTGGGATAAGCGGATTCAGGTAAACTCTCATTAGAGGTTAAGGTTTCTTTTCCTCCAACACTAGTCCCCCATAAACCTTCATTTATAGAGTACTGTGCTTTTTCCCATTTTAATTCAACACCATTTTCCTTTAGATAACTAATTTCATCTTCCCTAGATAACTGAAAATCTCTAATTGGTGTTATAATTTCAATTTCAGGGGCCATTACCTGAAAAATTAAATCAAACCTAACCTGATCATTCCCTGCACCTGTGCTTCCATGAGCAATAGCATTTGCGCCAATACTTTTAGCGTATTCGATAATTTCAATGGCATGGACAATTCTTTCTGCACTTACAGACAGTGGATAGGTATTGTTTTTTAGTACGTTACCATAAATAAGATATTTAACAATCTTTTGGTAAAAGGAGGACAAAGCATCTATTGATTTAAAGATGTGGGCACCCATTTGGAGTGCCTTGGTTTCCATATCCTTAATTTGTAGCTTATCAAAACCACCAGTATTAATAGTTACTGCATGTACTTCATAATCTTCTTTTGAAAGCTTCATTAAGCAATAAGAAGTGTCTAAACCACCACTGTAAGCCAATACTAATTTTTTATTTTCCATTTAACTCAATTTATTGTTTTACCCATTATTTGGATTGTATAACATGCCTGTACACAAGCACATACTTCTCTCAGTTCTAGTCAATATGTCATAATTTTTGCAGGTTTGACAACCTTTCCAGAACTCAGGATCATCTGTTAACTCAGAGAATGAAACAGGCTGATAACCTAGTTCAAAATTAATACGCATAACAGCTTTTCCCGTTGTTATTCCGAAAATTTTAGCTTTGGGGAACTTTTCCTTAGAAAGATCAAATACGTTTTTCTTAATTATTTTTGCCAAACCCTTTCCTCTGTGTTTAGGTGAAACAATCAAGCCTGAGTGGGCAACATATTTCCCATGTCCCCAAACCTCTATGTAACAAAAACCTGCAAACTCATTATTTTCTATAGCTATTACTGCGTTACCAGATTCCATTTTCCTAATGATGTACTCTGGAGTCCTTCTAGCAATACCAGTACCCCTCATCTTGGCTGATTCATCAATACAGCTGCAGATGGCTTTAGCATAAACGATATGTTTTGAATTGGCAATAACTATTTTCATTATTGACAAATAATAATAAAATTAAAAAATAGGTTAAATATTTTGCAAAGTGATACTGGACGCACCAATATCTCATGTAGAGAAAAATACCCGCTAGGGGCGGCTAGGACGAGAAAAAGACTTACTTTTCGCCAAAAAGCTTCCGATATAATATGTCGTTGCATCTTTCATTTGAATTGCAAATATCTGAATTTTATTTTTTTTAACAAAAAAAGTCTTCAACGAAGTAGTTATTAAGTTATTGACTCCTGTTTCAAAATCCTTAATTTTGACTATGTTTAAAAAGTTTCAAATACACTTATTAGACAACTTTCCGCATCTAAAAAACCAAAAAATTCTTTTGGCTTTAAGCGGTGGATTAGACAGCTGTGTTCTTCTATCCCTTTGTTTAAAACAAGGTTTAAATATTTCAATTGCTCATTGTAATTTTCAATTAAGGGGAAAAGATAGTGAGGAAGATGCACTATGGATTAAAAAATTAGCTGATAAAAATAAGCTGGAATGTAAATTGAAAAGATTTAATACTGAGGTTTATGCTAAAAATAAAAAAATTTCTATTCAAATGGCAGCAAGAAAATTAAGATATGATTGGTTTGGTGAACTATCAGTTAAACATAATTATGAAGCTATTCTAGTGGGACATCACGCAGATGATGTCATAGAGACATTTATGATAAATTTAATTAGGGGTTCGGGATTGAATGGATTGGTAGGAATTCCTAAAACTAGGGACAAAATTATTCGACCACTTTTACCTTTTACAAAAATTGAAATTTTAAATTATGCAAAAAAATATAATATCAAATGGAGAGAAGATTCTTCTAATGGAAAAACAGATTATTTAAGAAATGCTCTAAGGCATAAAGTAATTCCAAATTGGAAGGCAATATATTCTAACTTTCATAATCAATTTAGCACCACATTAGTTCATTTAGAACAAGCGAAAGTTGCCTTAGATTTTGTTATTGAGGATTTTAAAACCAGTTACTTCATTAAATCGGAAAAACAAATTAAAATTTCAGTTGATAAGCTAAAACTACTTAAGCCTATCGACTTTTACCTTCACGCCTTATTCATTAAATATGGCTTTGAAAATGTTAAAGATTTAAATCAACTATTGAAGTCACAAAGTGGAAAACAATTATTTTCCAAAACACACCGATTGGTCAAAGATCGCTCCAACTTGTTGCTGATTGAGCTTATCGGAAATAATCATAAAATTTATACAATCGATCGGAATATTAAAAATATCCAAACCCCAATATCATTGAAATTTGGTATAAAAACCAAACTGAAAATTGATTGTAGAAAGGTCGCTTGTTTTAATAAAAAGTTATTAAAATTCCCCTTAACTCTAAGAAAGTGGAATAAAAGTGACTACTTTTATCCCAATGGGCTTAACGGTAAAAAGAAGTTAAGTAAATACTTTAAGGACGAAAAGTTTTCAATAATTGATAAGGAAAACCAATGGATACTTTGTTCAGGTGATGACATCATTTGGATAATAGGAAAAAGAGTTGATAGCAGGTATTTATTAGATCAAAATGCATTAGATAAGTGGCTAATTAAATATGATGTTTAAAAAAATTTATTTACTAGTCTTTTTATCGGTTTTTATCATAAAAGCCCAAGAACCGATTGTATGGTCAACTGGTTTTGAAAAATTATCCGATACAACCTATTTGTTGAAATTTAAAGCCAAGATTGAATCTAACTGGCATTTGTATTCAAGTAATCCAGTAAAAGGAGGACCATTACCTACAGAATTTATCTATAAAAGTAAACAGGGTCATTTTAATCTGGATGGAAAAATTAATGAGGGAATTTCTAAAAAATCCTTTGATCCAATCTTTGAGATGGAGTTATCTTGGTTTGATAACGAAGCTTTCTTTGAACAAAATATAATTTTAAAGGATCCAAATTTTTCACTCATTGAAGGGGAAATTAATTATCAGGCTTGTGATGATAAAGTTTGCATTTTTAGAAATGAACCATTTCGTTTTGTGTTGGATAAATCAAAATTAGTTACTGAGAAAAGAAAGTTAATTGATTCTTCTAGTTTAAAAAAAATTGCTGCTTTAAAAATTGATTTGAAAAGTAATGAATTACTATTTCATAAAGACCAAAAAACCATTGATAGTCCTCTTTTAAATATATTTCTCTTAGGGTTTATAGGAGGTATAATTGCTTTATTGACTCCTTGTGTTTTTCCAATGATTCCATTAACTGTGTCATTTTTTTTAAAACAAAGTAAAATCAAAAGAAAAGGGGTTTTCCAGGCTTTACTTTACTGTTTTTTTATTCTCTTAATATACATCTTGTTCAGTTTACCGTTTCATTTTTTGGATTCGCTAGATCCGCAAATTCTCAATACAATTTCCACCAATATTTTTATGAATTTGTTCTTTTTTGTGGTATTTATATTTTTTGCATTTTCTTTTTTTGGTTATTATGAGCTTACCTTACCTGTAACTTGGGTTAGTCGCTCAGATAGTTTGGCTTCTATTGGTGGAATTATTGGTACGTTTTTTATGGCATTGACATTAGCAATCGTATCCTTTTCATGTACTGGGCCAATTTTAGGATCACTATTAGTAGGTTCCATGACAGTTGATGGAGGTGCTATGGAATTAACCTTTGGAATGGCAGGATTTGGTATTGCTTTAGCATTACCCTTTGGTTTACTTGCCCTTTTTCCAAGAGCCCTTAAATCTATTCCTAAATCGGGAGGTTGGATGACTAAATTAAAAGTTACATTGGGTTTTCTAGAATTAGCACTGGCGTTAAAGTTTCTCTCAAATGCCGATTTGGTTGCGCATTGGGGAATTTTAAAGCGTGAAGTTTTTATTTCAATTTGGCTGATAATTTTTATTATACTATTTGTGTACTTGATGGGTTGGTTTCGCTTTCCTCATGAGGAAAATGATTTAAAAATTTCAAAAATCCAGCGTTTATCTGCTTTTTTAGTTTTTTTATTTTTTATTTATCTTATTCCAGGATTAGGTAAGAACCAAAGAGGAAAATTAACTTTACTTAGTGGATTTCCTCCACCTACGTTTTACAGCCTTTATTCACAGGACACGGAATGCCCTTTAAACCTAAAATGTTTTAAAGATTTTGATGTAGGTAGAAATTATGCTGAAGCTAATGCCAAACCTATTTTACTCGATTTTACAGGATGGGCTTGTGTAAACTGCCGAAAGATGGAAGAAAATGTTTGGTCAAAACCTGAAATATTTAAATTGTTAAATGAAGAATATGTTATTATCTCTCTTTATGTTGATGATAGGAAAATGTTATCTGATAACGAGAAATTTGATTTGAAATTCCCAAATGGATTAGTAAAGACTATCAAAACTACAGGAGAGAAATGGGCGGCTTTCCAAAATATTAATTTTTCCTCAGCATCTCAGCCTTTTTATGTTTTGATGACAGCAGATGGAACTATTTTAAATAAATCGATTCAATATTGTAATTCACGTGAATATTATGAATGGTTGAGAAGGGGGATAAATAATTTCAGGCAAGTTAATTAGGTGTAATATTTAAGCCGGATAATAAAATATTAAATACAATATAACCAACATATAACATAGCAATATCTATATTTTACATATAATTTTATTTACTTTTCAAAATAAATTTCATCGATAGGCACGCGAAACCTTGGTCCATAAACCCCTTTCTTGGTCCGTATTCCACATCCAATTACCATACTAATTTCTGCCTCGCTAGGTAACCCCAATATCTTTTTTACTTTTAATGAGTCGAAACCCTCCATAGTGCATGTATCATATCCTTTTCCAGCCATACTTATTAAGAAATTTTGTGCAGCCAAAGCTGTACTTTTGTGGGCTACTACTCTGATATCAGATTTTTTAACTTGTCTGTAAACAACTTTTTTCAATCCTTTGATTTGTACATTAATATTATTCATCCATCCCTTTAGAATCCCAGCACCATAAATTTTCGGAAGAATTTTTTGATAATAGCTTACAGCACCTTTTATTTTTTTTGAATCTTTAATTTTAGATTTTTTGTGTTCCGATTCAATAAAAGCAACATTAGAGGCAATTCTTTTTTTCCAAAGATCTTTTCTAACTACTGGTATTACAAATTGTTTTGCTGTTTTAGCTGCGGGCTGTTTGAAACATGCTGTAACAATTTTATTCATCATTTCAGAACTAGTTATATGATAGAATTCCCACAATTGTAAATTACTACTATTAGGAGCCAGGACTCCATTAGCAATACAATCTTTTACGATTTTGGGGTCAATTTCTTTTTTTGGATCAAATATTCTAACAGAACGCCTGAACTGAATTGCATCATTTACCTTTTTTTCTGGCATTAAATATTTTTTAGTAAAAATTTTAACAAAGATAGTGACTTTGGATAAGGGGCATATCTTCCAGGTATATCAAACCAAAAAGAACGTTTAATTATTGGTTTTTCATGAGAGAAATTTTTGAAGCTATATTTACCATGGTATGCACCCATTCCACTACTACCTATTCCTCCAAACGGTAATTTGTCATTTGCAAATTGAATTATAGAGTCATTGGCAACACCCCCCCCGAATGAATAACGTTTAAATAATTGATTAATAAATTTATTTTTCTTTGAAAATACATAGAAAGCCAATGGTCTTTCCTGGACCCTGAGAAATTCATGAATATCTTTTTCCTCTTCATAATCAATTATTGGTAAAATTGGACCAAATATCTCTTTTTTTAGTAATTGACTTCCTTTCTTAGGTTTTTCAACTAATGTTGGACTAAAGTAAAGTGACTTTTCATCTGTTTCTCCTCCATAAATTATTTGCTCGCCTTTAATGGCGAGTTTAAGATTTTTAAAGTGTATTTTATGAGCAATCCGACCGTAGTCCTTTGATTTTTTTTGATTTTTTCCATAAGATTTCTCAATTTCTCTTATTAAAGCCTCTATTAAATTTGATTTGATTTTTTTATGAACCAAGATATAGTCTGGTGCTATACAAGTTTGACCACAATTTAGAAATTTTCCCCATACAACTCTTTTTGCAGTGATGCTTACTGGTGCTGATTCGTCAATAATGCAGGGGCTTTTACCTCCCAATTCAAGCGTAGTGGGAGTCAAGTGAATAGCTGCCGCTTTTGCTACAATTTTTCCAACACTGGTACTGCCTGTAAACATTATATAGTCCCAACGTTTTTTCAGTAACTCGGTTGCAATTTTTGCATCTCCTTCCATCACATAGACGTGTCCAGGATCAAAAACGTTTTCGATTATTTTTTTTATTATACTGGCTGTATGTGGGGCATATTCTGAGGGCTTTAGTACTACTGTATTTCCAGCTGCTACTGAACCAATTAATGGGGTGATAGCTAATTGAAATGGATAATTCCATGGACTTATCATCAAAGTATTTCCATAGGGTTCAGGTGTTAGGTAATCTCTTGAAGGAAAATTTATTAAGCTACTTTTTTTACGATGAGGCCTATTCCATAGAGGAAGCATTTTAATCATTAAAGAAACCTCCTTTTCAACTAAAACGGTTTCTGAAGTCATAGCCTCAAAAGCTGGTTTTTGCATGTCTTTAAACAGGGCATTATGAATCTCAGTCTCTCTAATTTTTATTTCTTTTTTTAGCTCTTTTAATTTTCTAATTCGAAAAGAGTTGGTTAGTGTAATTTGAGAATCAAAAAAATCTTTTTGACTTTTGTGTAAAAGAGAAACTTTTTTACTAAGATTATAATTCATTCTTACTATTATTTTAAATCATTTTTCATTAATAAATATAAGTCAAATTGATTTGTTATTTTTTTTTTCGTTTTGAGTGTATTATTTAATTATGCGTATGTATTTGATTTACAATTGATTATTAAATATTAAATTAATTTGAACGTAATGTAAATAAATTCACTTTTAATATTATTGAAGTTGGTAAATTTAAATTAGCAATTAATTTATTTGTGATGCCATTTAATAAGTACAGTAAAAATGTAACTCAAGATCCTACTCAACCTGCTGCACAGGCAATGCTTCATGCTATTGGGATGAATGATTCGGATTTTGAAAAACCTCTTATTGGTGTCGCTAGTACTGGATATGAAGGTAATCCTTGTAATATGCACCTTAACAAATTATCTACCTATGTTAAGGATGGGATTACCCCTAATGATATGGTTGGATTAATTTTTAATACAATTGGTGTCAGCGATGGTATTTCAATGGGAACTCCAGGGATGAGATTTTCATTACCCTCAAGAGATGTGATAGCTGACTCAATTGAAACAGTAGTTCAAGCAATGTCTTATGATGGTGTAGTTACTGTTGTAGGTTGTGACAAAAATATGCCAGGAGCTTTAATGGCTATGTTACGTTTAAATCGGCCAAGTATTCTTGTTTATGGAGGAACTATTGCATCAGGTTGTGCAAGAGACAAAGAATTAGATGTTGTTTCAGCTTTTGAAGCGTGGGGGGAGAAAGTTGCGGGAAAAATTGATGAAAAAGAATACAAGGAGGTTATTAGGAATGCGTGTCCTGGAGCTGGTGCTTGTGGGGGTATGTATACTGCAAATACAATGGCATCTGCTATTGAGGCTTTAGGTATGGCATTGCCTTATAGTTCATCAAACCCAGCTGTTAGTGATGAAAAAATTGCTGACTGCAGGGCAGTTGGAAAATCAATGCGTAAATTGATTGAAGAGGATCTTAAGCCCTTAGATATTGTTACAAAAAAATCTTTAGAAAATGCTTTACGACTAATTTCAGTTCTTGGAGGATCTACCAACGCAGTACTTCATTTTCTTGCAATAGCGCATGCTGCTAAAATTGAATTAAATATTGACGATTTCCAAAAAATAAGCGATAAAACTCCCTTTCTTGCTGACCTTAAACCTAGTGGAAAGTATTTAATGAAAGATTTACATGCGATTGGAGGTATTCCAGCAGTTCTTAAGTTCATGCTGGAGAATGAAATGTTACATGGTGATTGCATGACGGTTACTGGTAAAACTTTAGCTGAAAACTTAGAAAGTTTAAATGGATTAAAGGATGGCCAGGACATAATAAGACAATTAAATAATCCAATTAAAGCCACTGGTCACATCAGAATCTTAAAAGGTAATTTAGCCAATAAAGGTTCTGTTGCAAAAATAACTGGTAAGGAGGGTCTAAAGTTTATTGGGCCAGCTCGTGTTTTCAATAGTGAATATGAGGCAAATACTGGAATCGGTGAGGGAAAAGTAAAAAAAGGAGATGTGGTTGTAATTAGATATGAAGGTCCCAAAGGGGGTCCAGGTATGCCAGAAATGTTAAAACCCACTGCTGCAATTATGGGAGCTGGCCTTGGAAAAAATGTTGCTTTAATAACTGATGGACGGTTTTCTGGTGGAACTCATGGATTTGTGGTTGGACACATCGTACCTGAGGCTCAGGAAGGTGGGTTAATTGGATTAATTGAGGATGGAGACATTATAACAATAGATGCTGAAACAAATACATTAAGCGTTGATATTACTGATGAATTATTAAAAATCAGAAAATCAAAGTGGGTTCGACCCCCATATAAGTTTACCCGGGGTGTATTGCATAAATATATTAAAAGTGTAGCAACTGCCTCTGAAGGTTGTGTTACCGATAGCTAGTCAAAATAAGATGAATACAAAAGATCAAATTGCCTTAGAAGAGTCGAAACTTGAAACCATTAAAATCACTGGCGCAGAAGCTGTTATTAGATGCTTGCTTGCTGAAGGAGTGGATTTAATTTATGGTTATCCTGGTGGAGCCATTATGCCAGTTTATGATGAACTTTATAAATTTCAAGATAAATTAAACCATGTGCTAACAAGACATGAACAAGGAGCTACACATGCTGCTCAGGGTTATGCTAGAACTTCTGGCAAAGTTGGAGTCGCCATTGCAACTTCCGGTCCTGGTGCAACTAATCTCATTACTGGTATTGCTGATGCTCAAATTGATTCTACTCCAATGGTGTGTATTACGGGTCAAGTTGCTTCACACCTTTTAGGCTCTGATGCTTTTCAAGAGACTGACATTATTGGTTTGTCTACTCCTATAACTAAATGGAACTATCAAATAACTAAAGCTTCAGAAATTCCTGAAATTTTTGCGAAGGCTTTTTACGTAGCTAAATCTGGAAGACCAGGACCTGTCTTAATTGATATTACAAAAGATGCTCAATTTAATTGTTTTGACTTTAGCTACAAGAAATGCTTTGGAGTAAGGAGTTATAAACCAGTTCCTTTAATTGACTTAGATTCAGTCTCCAAGGCGGCTGATTTAATAAATGATGCTAAAAAACCATTCATTGTTTGGGGGCAAGGGGTAATTTTGGGTGAAGCAGAAAAAGAGTTTAAAGATCTAGTTGAAAAAACTGGGATTCCTGCTGCCTGGACAATTTTAGGTCTTTCAGCATTGCCTACCTCCCATCCCTTAAACGTTGGAATGGTGGGAATGCATGGTAATTATGGTCCCAACCTTTTAACAAATGAATGTGATCTTTTGATTGCAATTGGAATGAGATTTGATGATAGAGTTACTGGCGATTTAAATACTTATGCCAAGCAAGCGAAAATAATTCATTTTGAAATTGATCCAGCAGAGGTAAATAAAAATGTTAAAGCTAACATACCTGTTATTGGTAATTGTAAAGAAAGTTTGACTGCATTATTGCCTTTAGTTCAAAAAAAATCTCATTCTAAATGGTTGCAAAGATTTACTGAATTGATGAAAATAGAGATAAAAGAGGTTATTGATAAAGATTTAAATCCAAAAAAAGACGGATTAACCATGGGAGAGGTCATTGTGTCTTTAAATAAATATACTAAAGGAGATGCAGTTCTTGTTACTGATGTAGGACAACACCAAATGGTAGCATGCCGTTATACTAAATTCGTTCGTTCGAAAAGTAATGTTACCTCTGGCGGTTTGGGGACTATGGGATTTGCTCTTCCCGCTGCATTAGGAGCAAAAATGGGAGCACCAGAAAGGGAGGTTATAGCTGTTATAGGAGATGGAGGTTATCAAATGACCATTCAAGAACTAGGAACAATTTTTCAAACTCAAGCTGCAGTAAAAATAGTAGTATTAAATAATGATTTCTTGGGAATGGTTAGGCAATGGCAACAGTTGTTTTTTGATAAACGTTATGCATCAACTGAAATGGTTAATCCTGATTTTGTTACTATTGCAAAAGGTTATTTTTTAGATGCCAGAAGGGTTAATAAAAGAGAAGAATTAGATGCCGCTGTTGAGGAAATGATAGCCTCTAAAAAGCCTTATTTTTTGGAGGTTTGTGTTGAAAAAGAGGATAATGTTTTTCCTATGATTCCTACAGGTGCATCTGTATCAGATATTCGATTAAAATAATTATTTCTGTGAAAAGCTTAAAAACTTATACAATATCAATTTACTCAGAAAATAATGTTGGTTTACTAAATCGTATTTCATCAATTTTTCTCAAAAGACACTTCAATATTGAGAGTCTTACTACCTCACAATCTGAAATTAAGGATGTTTTTAGGTTCGTTATAGTAGTTAAGATTGATGAAGAAAGAGTGAAAAAATTAATTCAACAAATTGAGAAACAGGTAGATGTAATTAAAGCTTTCTATCATACAGATGAAGAAACTATTTTCCAGGAAACAGCACTTTATAAAGTAAAATCTAGTGCCCTTTTTGAGGAAAGACATATTCAAAACATCATTAAGGATAGTCATGCTAATATTGTAACTGTTTCGCCCGAATTTTTTGTTATAGAAAAAACAGGTTTTAGAAATGAAACTGACAGACTACAGCAAGACTTAGCTCCTTTTGGACTTTTACAATTTGTTCGTTCTGGAAGAATATCTGTAACTAAGTCAAAAATGGGGATAACAGATTTATTGAGTAAATTTAAAAAGAACAATTAAATAACAAATAAAAAAATGGCTAACTATTTTAATCAGATTTCACTTGCAGAAAAATTACACCAACTAGGTAAATGTCGTTTTATGGGCCTTTCTGAATTTGAGAAAGGAATTTCAGTCTTAAAAGGAAAAAAAATTGTTATCGTTGGATGCGGTGCTCAAGGTTTAAATCAAGGTTTAAACATGCGCGATTCTGGACTTGAAATTTCATATACTCTTCGTCAAGGAGCTATTGACCAAAAAAGAGCTTCATATCAGAATGCAAAGGATAATAATTTCGATGTAGGTAATTATAAGTCTATGATTCCATCGGCTGATCTAGTAATTAATCTTACCCCAGATAAAAATCATTCATCAGTAATTAAAGCTATTATTCCTTTGATGAAAAAAGGGGCAACACTTTCTTATTCACATGGCTTTAATATTGTTGAAGAAGGGATGAAAATAAGAAATGACATAACTGTAATAATGGTTGCTCCAAAGTGTCCAGGTTCTGAAGTCAGAGAGGAATATTTAAGGGGTTTTGGAGTACCGACCCTAATTGCTGTACATCCTGAAAACGATCCCAAAAGTATAGGTTTAGAACATGCCAAAGCCTATGCTGTTGCAACTGGTGGTCATAAAGCAGGAGTTCTTGAGTCCTCGTTTGTTGCTGAGGTAAAGTCAGACCTTATGGGTGAACAAACAATTCTTTGTGGGGTGCTTCAAACTGGCTCGATACTCTGTTTTGATAAAATGGTTGAAAAAGGTATAGACCCCAGTTATGCTGCTAAATTAATACAATACGGTTGGGAGACCATAACTGAGGCTTTAAAACATGGAGGCATAACGAACATGATGGATCGCTTAGCAAATCCTGCCAAAATAAAAGCTTTTGAGCTTTCTGAAAAATTAAAAGAAATCCTTACCCCATTATTTCAAAAACACATGGACGACATAATGTCAGGTTACTTTTCTAAAACTATGATGGAGGATTGGGCAAACGATGACAAAAATTTATTAGAATGGAGGGCTGCAACTGCTGAAACTGCCTTTGAAAAGACAAAAATAACTGATAATGAGATTACTGAACAGGAATATTTTGATCATGGTATTTTGATGGTTGCTTTTGTAAGAGCAGGTGTAGAGCTTGCTTTTGAAACAATGGTTGCCTCAGGAATCAAGGAGGAGTCTGCATATTATGAATCTCTCCACGAGACACCATTAATTGCAAATACTATCGCCAGAAAGAAATTGTTTGAAATGAATCGTGTTATATCTGACACCGCTGAGTATGGTTGTTATTTATTTGATCACGCTGCCAAACCACTTTTAATTGATTTTATGAAAACTATTGATACAAATGTTATTGGGAGGTCTTATATTGGGTCTGATGGAAATAAAGTTGATAATCGAATGCTGATAGATGTTAATGAGATCATTCGTTATCATCCAATTGAATCAATTGGTTATGAATTAAGGGAGTCTATGACAGAGATGAAGAAAATAATTTAATCTTTTTAAATATTTTAATTTTATAACCAAACAAAAATTTATTCGTTTTCCATTATAGAAAGGTTTTATAACAAGCTTAAATTGTTTAACTTTGTTCTTGAAACGTTTAACAAATAAATTACTTATGAGTTCAGTCTTGTCTTCTGAAAAAAAATTTACAGAGTTTTTTAAAGAAAATGGTATTCCTGAACATTTTATACCAAATATTATTAATTATAACAAGTTTTTAATTGGAGGTGAGTTGAAAACTTGGTCTGGCCCAATGGCAGAGGTTTATTCTACTATTCGCACAAAAAATAATAAGGGTGAATCTGTCCCAACCTTGTTAGGTACAGTACCTGATATGGAATCAGAGCCGGCTCTTCAGGCTTTAGAGTCAGCAAAAAAAGCCTTTGATAGAGGTAAAGGGGTATGGCCGACTATGCGTGTTCGTGAGAGGTTAATTTGCATGGAACGTTTTGTAAAAAAATTGAAAAACCATCGTGATGAGATTGTTAATTTATTAATGTGGGAAATTGGCAAATCACTAACTGACTCACAAAAAGAATTTGATAGAACTGTAGAATATATATTCGATACCATTGAGGCATATAAAAAGTTAGATCAAAAAAGTGCCAAATTTGAAAAGGAAGGAAGTATTCACGCCCATATAAGAAGAAGTCCGCTAGGAGTTGTTTTATGCCTAGGACCTTATAACTATCCTCTCAATGAAACATTTTGTTTGCTAATTCCTGCAATTATAATGGGTAATACTGCGATTTTTAAACCTGCTAAACATGGCGTTTTGTTAATTACACCTTTGATGAAGGCTTTTCAGGAGTGTTTCCCTCCTGGTGTTGTAAATATTCTTTTTGGAAGGGGAAGAAAAATAGCACAACCTATAATGAGATCAGGACATATTGATGTTTTAGCCCTTATTGGACATAGTTCCTCTGCAGTAGCATTACAAGATGAGCATCCCAATAAAAATAGGTTAAGACTTGTTCTTGGGTTAGAAGCTAAAAACCCTGGGATTATACTCCCTGATGCAGATTTAGATCACACCGTAAAAGAATGTATATCCGGAACATTATCATACAATGGACAAAGGTGTACTGCGCTTAAGGTTTTGTATGTTCATGAGTCAATAATTGAAAAGTTCAATAAAAAGTTTTCCAATGCAGTCGATAATCTAAATTATGGAATGCCATGGGAAAAAGATGTTTTTTTAACCCCCCTACCTGAGCCGAGTAAACCTAAATATATTAAAGGTTTAATTGAGGACGCTATCTCAAAAGGTGCAAAAATTTTAAATCAAAAAGGTGGAGAAATGACAGAAAATTATATTTATCCATCAGTAATCTACCCAGTGGACAAGTCTATGAATGTTTACCATGAAGAACAATTTGGCCCTGTTATTCCAGTAATACCATATAAAGACATTAATGAGCCATTAGATGCTATGGCCGATTCTGATTATGGTCAGCAAGTAAGCCTTTTTGGAAAAGATGTTAGCAAAATTGGTCCCCTCATTGATATTTTAGCTAATTTGGTTTGCAGGGTAAATTTAAATAGTGCATGCCAAAGAGGCCCCGATGTATACCCATTTACAGGTAGAAAGAATTCCGCAGTAAGCACCCTCAGTGTTTATGACGCATTACGTTCATTCTCAATTCGCTCTTTTGTAGCATCTAAAGATAACCCTTATAATAACGAAATCTTAGAAACACTTCTTAATTCTAATGAATCAAATTTTGTTTCATCTGATTATATCCTATAGCTTTTTTGATTTCGTTTAATTTGGAAGAGCTTTTAATTGATTGCTGATTTTCTCAAACATCATAAGCTCAGCAGTAAACTGCCAGTTGAAGCTCAGCATTTGATTGGCTAAATGATTATGGTGGTCCTGATCAAGAATATAATTTTGTGGTTTATTAATTATACGTGTTTTACTGTAAGTTTCTTCAAATCTATCTTTCAATTCGAAGAACTCCTTCTTTAGATAGCTTATTTTTGCGGATGCAATGATTCTTTCCTCATCACTTTTTGATTGATCAAATAATTTTAGTAAAATTATTAATCTCGGAGTGAGATTAACCAGTTCATTCACCCTTTCATAGACTTCAAGAGTGTATTTATTTTTAGAAACTAGTTTCTTTAATTTTTGAATTTTTATATCAACCGAATCAGATATTAAAATTATTTCTTCGGCTTTTTTTATTCTTGTTTTAAATTTTTTTGTCCAATCTCCTTTATTTTCAAGCTTTGGAAGCTCTATGAGCCCTTCCTCATCAGGATTTTCCATTTTCGTTAAAAAATTTCTTTTATTCCCTTTTAGAAGAATATTTTTCCATTCAGCGACAGGTGTTTCTAATTGATCGATAAATGCAAATTTTGATTCTGATACCTTAAAAGAGAAAGAACGTTGTCTATAGGCTTTTTTAAATTCATCTTTACTAATTTTATCACCTGACCAAGTATCATTAGCAAAACCCATAATCCCTCTTTTATAAAGCTCAAAATGAGGTGAATCGTCATCCCAAAGAGTGAGAAGTAATCCATCTAATCCACTTTCAATTGATGAAACTGCGAAATCTCGTATTTGCTTAAGATTACTCTCTCTCTGTGGCATTAATACCCATCTAGTTTGACCTGCAGTAGCTCCCATAACTTTTAGTCCATTTTTTTTGTACCAATCAATTACTTTTTTGTTTCCATAAGCTTCAGGTGAGTGATAATTCCATCTCATGTAAATACAGTTCTTTGGTAAAAGGGGTAAAAATTCTTTTAATTTATTTTCGTTTTTTTGCCAAATTAGCTCAACTTCTTCTTTTTCCATTTTTGGTTGAAACATTGGACGGTAAAGGCCAACATGTTTTAATATCATGTCATCCCAGAAAATAGGTATGCGATTATTTTTTTCTGCAAATTTGCAAACCTTATTCAACCAGATCAATTGTAATTCTAATGAAGATTTACCACTATTTCCTCCAGAGGTTTTTACCTCGTCACCTCCGACATGCAAGTATTTGCCGTGTGGAAAAGCCCTCAATGCATCATTATATAAATCGAATTGAATCTTGTAAGTATTTTTATTCAGGGGATTGAATGCCCAGTCACTATTAGGGTTGTCCCTTAGAAATTTAAATTTTTCATGTTTTAAGATAAAAGAAGCATGTCCTAGACCTTGTACCAGGGGACTTATTGATATATTTCGACTGATAGCATAATCACTAAGCTTTCGCCATTCTTCAATAGTTAATGCGTCAGATGAGCCTACTACTGGATGACTTTCGTATTTTATTTTATCTTCAACTTCAGCAATAATTGCATTAATTTTATATTTTTTCAGGTAATCGATTAGGTTGTAATAATATTCTATTTTTTCTCGATGATGTTTTACATCTAGATGAACTGCACGATATGAAAGCAAGGGATAATCCTTAATTTCACATATTGGCAAATTAACTTTTTGCTCTCTGCAATCCTCAAATAGCTGGCCAAGTGTTGCAAAGCCATAAATTAACCCAGCTCGGTCTTTTGCAATTATCTTAATTTTTTTACTATCTATATTTAAAAAATATCCTTCATTTTTTAATTTAATATTAGAATCAATCTTAAAAATTAATTGTGCATCTTTCTCTTCTTTTGAGGCCTTAATTTCATTAAGAAAATTTGAACCTGGGGGAAGTTTTTTATTCTTTGAATTATAAAAATGAACTATATCATTTGGAGATAAATCACTATGTCCAAAAATCTCAAATTTTTGAGGAGTGGGTAGAATTTTAAAAACACCTATTTTTGATTTAAATAAATCACATGAGCAAAATAGACTAATAGTGACAATAAAAAATGTACTTTTAATAAGATACTTCATGACAACACTAATTAAATTCCAAATAATATAAATTAATAATTAATTTTAGTAATTACAGGAAGATGGTCTGAGATAAATAGATTGTTAGTCCTTCTATCATCAATGATTCTATGTTCTAATACTTCAATATTTTTGGTAAAAATATAATCTATTCTCCTTTCAATTATTCTATCCAAATTAAATCCATTTGAGGTACCGTTTGGACCATAAGGCTTTTTCAAACTAATCTCATAACTATCTTCAAGTTTAGATTTGAGAATTTTTATTGGCTTACTACCTGGTATACAGTTTAAATCACCCATAAAAATAATTTTGTTTATTTCAATTTCATTTTTTTCTAAAATATCTAATATAAGTTTTGCTGAATTCTCTCTTGATAATTTCCCGCGGTGATCAAAATGACAATTATAAATAAAAATAGACTCCTTGGTATCCTTGTCTTGAAATTCTCCGAATGTAACTATTCGTTCCATTGAGGCATCCCATCCAATAGATATAACTTTTGGGGTTTCAGATAACCAATAGGTTTCTGAAGATATAGGTCTGAATTTTTTTTTTTTATAAAAAATAGCGGCATATTCCCCTTTTGTTTTCCCATCATCCCTTCCAACTCCAACATAATCATATTCAGGTAAACTATTTTTAATATACTTTAATTGGTGATATAATCCCTCTTGAATTCCTATAATTTCAGGAGAATAAAAGTTAAACATTTGAACCACAGATGATTTTCGATATTCCCACCAATTTTGATTATCCTTAGGGTTGTCATAGCGAATATTGAATGTCATAACGGATATTTGTCCATTAGTTAAATATGAATTCAATTGAATAAGAATAATTAATATTAGATAATTTTTTTTCATTTAACCATGTAAATTATTTTAAGTGATAATCAAATTCTACTAAATTTTATTAAAAAAATAATTTATAAATCTAGAAATTAGTTCAATCTAATTTCAAAGATTTAAAGTAATATTTTTTGAGCTAAATAATTACCTACTTCGCTTGTTTTATACTTTTTTCCTCCAACCTCAACCAAATCCTCAGTAACAACTTTTTCAGCTAATGACTCATTAACTACTTTCCTAATAAAAGCCCCCTCTTCCTTTAAACCAAATGACATCTCAAACATCATTGCCGCAGACAGAATTGTCGCCAGTGGGTTTGCGATATCTTTACCAGCAGCTTGAGGAAAGGATCCGTGAATGGGCTCATACAAACCAACATCTATTCCAACTGACGCTGAGGGCATAAGTCCCATAGATCCTGAGATGACTGATGCTTCGTCAGTCAGAATATCGCCAAAAAGATTTTCTGTAATAAGTACATCATAACTGTTCGGCCACTGCACAAGTCTCATTGCTACTGCATCTACAAATTCATAGCTTACCTTTACTTCAGGATAATCTTTTTCCATAGCTTGAACAGTTTCTCTCCAAAGGCGAGAACTTTCAAGAACATTTGCTTTGTCTACACAGCACAGCTTTTTTCTTCTATTCATGGCTAACTCAAATCCTTTTTTTGCCAAACGTTCTATTTCATTTCTAGAATATGTGCAGGTATCAAAAGCAGTATTGCCGTTATCTTTTCTGCCTTTTTCACCAAAATAAATACCGCCAGTTAATTCTCTTAAAAAAACAAGATCTGTGCCTTCTATACGTTCTTTTTTTAATGGAGAATTATTAATTAATGATGAAAAGGTAAATGTTGGTCTAATATTTGCAAATAGTCCCAGTCTTTTTCTCATTTTGAGAAGACCTTGCTCAGGTCTAATACTAGCAGATGGATCGTTGTCAAATCTTGGGTGACCGATTGCTCCAAAAAGTATAGCGTCAGCTTCAAGGCAAATTTTGTGTGTTTTGTCAGGGTAGGGGTCACCCAATTTATCAATGGCGTCAGCACCTGTCAGTGCAGGCATCCATTTAATTTCATGATCAAATTTTTGCGCAATTGAGTTGCATACTTTTACTGCTTGATTGACTACTTCTGGACCAATTCCGTCTCCTGCCAGTAAAGCTAATTTTAGTTTCATTAAATAAAATTTTTAATTAATAATGTTTAACATTTTTTCAGCCGCTTTAATTGCAGATACAGTTTGATCAGAATCAAGCCCACGTGTTATAAACTCTTTTTTTGAATTTTTCCAAGTAATTAGGGTCTCGCATAAAGCATCTGAATTACTTCCTGGAGGTATTCTTACAGCATAATCGATCAAAAGGGGCAATTCTCTTTTTTTTCTTAAATATATTTTTTTTATGGCATTCATGAATGCATCAAATTGTCCATCACCTGGGGCATTTTCTTCAATCAGTTCTCCCTCAATCTCCAAAGATACTGCAGTAGTAGGTCGAAGTCCCTTAGAATGAGTTAAAACATACGATTTTACCGCTACTTTTTGTTCTACGTTAGTATTCAATATATCAGATATAATATAAGGTAAATCTTCAGTAGTTACAATTTCCTTTTTATCGCCTAATTCAATTATTCGTTGGGTTACTTTTTTTATTTCATCATCGTTAAGCTCTAAACCTAGCTTTTGTAAATTTTTTTGAATGTTAGCTTTTCCAGAGGTTTTACCCAAAGCATATTGTCTTGTTCTACCAAAACGTTCAGGTAGTAGGTCATTAAAATATAGGTTATTTTTTTTATCTCCATCTGCATGAATTCCTGCAGTTTGAGTGAAAACATTCTGACCAACTACAGGTTTATTAACAGGAATTCTAAACCCGGTAAACGTTTCAACTAATTTACTTACTTTATATAGTGAAGATTCATTAATATTAACTTCTAAATCTGGAAAGAAATCTTTAATTGTTGCAACTGTACTAGCCATAGGAGTGTTTCCAGCTCTTTCACCCATTCCATTGATTGTTAGGTGTAACCCTTTACAACCAGCTCTTACAGCCTCCATTGCATTTGCTACACTTAGATCATAGTCGTTGTGACCATGAAAGTCAAAGTGAAACTTTGGATATTTTTTTACAATCTCAGAAACATAAGCGAATGTTTCGAAATATGTCATGACACCCAAAGTATCAGGTAATAAAATTCTTTTTACAGGTAGATTTTTAAGGAAGGATAGATAATCATTCACATATTCCCTTGAATTACGCATCCCATTGCTCCAATCTTCTAGATAAACATTTGTTTCAATTCCTTCCCTGGTAGCTATAAAAATATTTTCTTCAATATCTTTAAAATGCTGATTAGGGGTTTTTTTTAATTGGTGTTTTAAGTGGTTTAAGGAGCCTTTAGTCAGTAAGTTTTGAACCTTTACACCTGTTTCTAACATCCATTCTATTGACGATCCTCCGTCAACAAATCCTAGTACCTCAACCCGCTTTTCAACTCCATCACTTTTTGCCCACTGCGTAATTTCTTTAACAGCATTATGTTCTCCCGCAGATACACGAGCAGATCCGATTTCTATCCTATCAACATTTAATTCTCCCAGAAGTAATCTTGATAAAGTTAATTTTTCAGCTACAGAAAAGGAAACCCCAGATGTTTGTTCACCATCCCTTAGGGTAGTATCCATAATTTCAATAGTTCTCTTTTTCATGATTATTACTATTGTAATTTTAAATTACAGCGGTGTGTCCTTAGAAAAGGATTCAATATCGTTTTTTATGTTTAGTAGATAATCAATATCATCGAAACCATTTATCATATTATCTTTCTTATAGGGATTGATTTCAAAACTTTCTGAGGCATTCGAAGCGTCAATACTTATTATTTGATTTGGAAGATCAACTGTAAATTTACTAGCAGTATTTTTTTTGATAGTATCAAAAATTTTTTCTAAAAAACTAGTACTGACCTTAACTGGAAGCACCCCTACATTGAGACAATTATTTTTAAAAATATCAGCAAAAAAACTTGAAACAACACACCGAAATCCATAGTCATATATAGCCCAAGCAGCATGCTCTCTAGATGAACCTGATCCAAAGTTTTTTCCTCCTACCAAAATCTTTCCACTAAAAATTTTGTTATTGAGAACAAAATTTTTTTTTGGAGAATTATCACTGTTAAATCTCCAATCTCTAAAAAGGTTATCCCCAAAACCAACTCTCTCAGTTGCCTTTAAAAATCTCGCAGGAATTATTTGATCGGTATCGATATTTTCTATCGGCAGAGGCACTGCAGTACTATTTAAAATATTGAATTTATCGTAGGCCATTTTTAATTTATTAGAGTTCTAGGGTCAGTTACTTTTCCAGTAATTGCAGCAGCTGCCACCATTATTGGACTTGCTAACAATGTTCTTGATCCCGGACCTTGGCGACCCTCAAAATTCCTATTAGAAGTACTGATTGCATACTTTCCAATTGGAATCTTATCATCATTCATTGCCAAGCATGCTGAACATCCTGGCTCGCGCAATTCAAAACCTGATTCTTCTAATATATCTAAAAGACCTTCATCCCTAATGGCCTTTTCTACTTTATGTGATCCAGGCACTAACCATGCAGTTACATTTTTTGACTTCTTTTTTCCTTTAACAACCTCAGTAAATGCTCTAAAATCTTCAATTCTTCCATTAGTACAACTTCCAAGAAAAACAAAATCAATTTTTTTGCCTATCATTCTTTCTCCCTCACTATATCCCATATAATCTAGTGATTTTTTATATGTTGCAATTCCCCCATCGATAGATTCTGCAATTGGAATTTCCTTTGAAATCCCAATCGCCATTCCTGGGTTTGTACCATATGTTATCATAGGCTCAATTTCTATTCCGTCAAAGAAAAATTCCTTATCAAATTCTGCATCTTTATCAGTGTAAAGATTTTTCCAATAATCCATCGCTTTATCCCATTTAGAACCTTTGGGGGTGAATTCGCGCTCTCTGATATAATTAAATGTTTTTTTATCGGGAGCAATCATGCCTCCACGTGCTCCCATTTCAATACTGAGGTTGCAGACAGTCATTCTTCCTTCCATAGTCATATTTGTAAATATATCTCCATTATATTCGACAAAATGACCAGTAGCACCAGAGGTTGAGAGCTTTGATATTATATACAAAGCAACATCCTTGGGAGTTACCCCCCTTTGCAGTTCACCATTGATGGTAATTCGCATTTTTTTTGGCTTTGGCTGAAGTATACATTGTGTAGATAAAACCATTTCAACTTCAGACGTCCCAATTCCAAAAGCAATGGCACCAAAGGCACCATGAGTTGAGGTATGGGAATCTCCACAAACAATTGTAGCTCCTGGTAGAGTTATACCGTTCTCTGGACCAACTACATGCACAATTCCGTTTTTTTCGTGCCCCAACCCCCAATAGGAAATACCGTGCTCCTTTGCGTTTTGTTCCAAAGCAGCTAATTGTTTTGCAGATAATGGGTCTTGGACAGGTAAGTGCTGATTTATTGTAGGGGTATTGTGATCCGCAGTAGCAAAAGTTCGTTGTGGACTCATCACCTTAATATTTCTATTTTTTAATCCAAGAAATGCAACTGGACTTGTGACCTCATGGACCATATGACGGTCTATGAACAGAACGTCAGGTCCCCGATCAATTTGCTGAACGACGTGACTGTCCCATACCTTATCAAAAAGTGTTTTTTTCATTGTGCAGTAAAAATAAGTGATTATAGTTTACAAGCCTGAATAATTTTTGGAATGTCTTCATCATTTACTTCCTTTTTTAAATCAGCAACCTTTAAAAACTCAATATAAACCTTATCTAACTGAAGCTTATCTAATTCATAACCTATATTTTTTGCGCGGTAAGCTAGAGCAGCTCTACCACTTCTGGCCGTAAGAACAATTGCTGATTCAGTTACCCCAACATCACTTGGATCCATAATTTCATATGTTTCTCTTTTTTTTATAACACCGTCTTGGTGAATTCCAGAACTATGAGCAAAAGCATTTGCACCAACAACAGCTTTATTCGGCTGAACTGGCATTCCCATACTTTCAGATACCAGCTGACTAGTACCATAGAGTAGTTTCGAATTAATTCGGGTATCTAGATTTAAACGAGGGTGTTGACGTAAAATCATTACAACTTCTTCCAGTGAGGTATTTCCTGCCCTTTCTCCAATCCCATTAATTGTACATTCAATTTGACGAGCTCCATTTACAACACCAGAAATTGAATTTGCTGTTGCAAGTCCAAGATCATTATGACAATGGCATGATAAAATGGCATTATCAATTCCTTTTACATTTTCTTTTAAAAATTTAATTTTAGCTCCGTATTCTTCTGGCAGGCAATAACCAGTAGTATCAGGAATATTAAGAACTGTAGCACCAGCTTTTATAACTGCTTCGCAGACCCTAGCGAGATAATCATTTTCAGTACGACCAGCATCTTCAGCATAAAATTCTACGTCCTCAACAAATTTTTTAGCATAAGTTACAGCATCTTTAGCTATGTCTAAAATTTTTTCTTTATTTGAATTAAATTTGTATTTAATGTGAGAATCAGAGGTTCCGATTCCTGTATGAATCCTTGATTTTTTTGCATCCTTAAGTGCCTGGGCAGCAATTTCGATATCTTTTTTGACCGCTCTAGATAATCCACAAACTCTAGCATTTTTAATTATTCTGGAAATCTGAACAACTGAGTCATAATCACCAGGACTAGAAATTGGAAATCCTGCCTCTATGACATCAACACCTAATTCATCAAGTCTTTCTGCAATAATCAACTTATTTTTGGTGTCTAATTTACATCCAGGAACTTGCTCTCCATCCCTTAGGGTAGTATCAAAAATCTGCACTTGTCCAGAATTCATTTATTTATATAAATTTAAAAACAAATTTAGGTGGAAAAGGAAAATACTATTTTAAATTACTAAATTTATTACAATATTCTGTACCTTTGATTTTTATTTAATTAACTAAAAAACAGTATTTTAAATCAGATTTTGTTACAATGATTAATGTGCAAAAAGACAATTTATTTCTTCTTATTAAGTCACTTACTAAATCAGAAAAGAGACAATTTAAGTTGTATGTTGGTCGAATGGGCTCCAACAATAATGCCAAATTTTTAAGTCTTTTTAACTTTCTGGATAAGTTAGAGAAATATAGTGAGAGTGCAATTTTAGAAAAGGGAATTGTTACTAAACAGCAATTATCAAACCTCAAGGCTCATCTATACAAACAGATTTTAATTAGTTTACGGCTTAATCCAATCCATCAGAACATAAGAATGCAAATCAGAGAGCAAATGGATTTTGCTGTTATTTTATATCAAAAAGGTCTCTATAAATTAAGTCTAAAAATATTAGACAAGGCTAAAGCTTTGTCGTTAAAAAATGAGGAAAAGTATGCTGCTTATGATATAGTGGAATTTGAGAAATTAATTGAATCACAATACATAACAAGAAGTTTATCTAATAGAGCTCAAGAATTAATTTCTCAAGCAGATAGTTTAAGGACACATAATGATTTAACAAGCCAGCTCTCAAACTTATCGTTATTATTATATCAAAAACTTATTAAAACAGGATACGCAAAGAGTGACTTGGAGTTTCGAGAAATTACTAAGTTTTTTTACGAGAAAATGCCTAATTTAATAATTGAAAATCTAGGATTTAGAGAGAAGCTATGGTACTATAAAGCTCATGTATGGTATAGCTTTTTGGTTCAAGATTTTTTATCCTGTTTTAAATACTCCAGTAAATGGATAACAATGTTCGACGATAATCCAGATATGATTTCAATTCATCCTGTTTTTTATCTAAAAGGGAATAATTTTTTGATGGAGTCATTGGCACTTATTAAATATCCAGAAAAGTTCAAACAAACATTACAAAAGATGCTTGATACTATTGAATCTGATATTTTTCCAAAAAATGATAATTTGGCAGCACTAAGTTTTCTATATTCATATAATAATCGATTTAATTATTATTTCTTAGAAGGAAAATTTGATGTAGGACTAAAAATTTTGCCTGATGTATTAGAGGGCATTAATAATTTTAAAAATCAAATTGATCCACATCACATTATGTTATTTTATTATAAAATCGCCTGTTTATATTTTGGACTTGAGGACTACGAAAAATGCATTATTTACCTCAATAAAATTATTAAAAATAAGCATCTTAAAATGCGAGAGGATTTATTGTGTTTTACAAGAGTTTTAAGTGTAGTAGCACATTATGAGGCTGGTTTTGATTACCATTTGGATGCACATTTGAGGGATACATATAAATTTTTAATTAAGATGAATGATCTTCATGAAGTTCAGAAGGCTATGATCCGTTTTGTTCGTTCATTGGGAAATATTTATCCTCATGAGCTTAAAGATTCATTTGTTAAACTTCACAAAGAATTAAAGAAATATGAAGATGATCCTTATGAGCGTAGGGCATTTTTGTATTTAGATATTCTTTCTTGGTTAGAAAGTAAAATTGAAAATAGATCTGTCAGTGAAATTATAAGAGAAAAATCAAAAATTATCAACCGGAAAGAAAGAAATTCCATTGAGGTTTAGTTGGAGGTGACGCAAGAAAAGTTATTTTTTTTTTAGTTGTAGGGTGATTTATTGTTAATGATCTTGCGTGTAAGTCAATGCTTGCATCAGGATTTCTTCTTTTAGCGTTGTACTTTAAATCTCCTTTAACTGGGAAACCAATAAAGCTTAATTGGCTACGAATTTGATGGTGTCTTCCTGTTTCCAAATAAATTTCTAAAACACAATATTTTCTAAGTTTGATAATTTTTTTATAATGAAGAATAGCTTTTTTTGAATCATTTACCTCCTCATTATTAGCAAAAGATTTATTCATTTTTGGGTTACGTTTTAACCAATGAGTAAGTGTACCTGAATTCGAATCAAAGGACTTATCTATAATTGCCCAGTATTTTTTTTGAGTCTTTCTATCTTTAAATTGTTTGTTGATTCTTCTTAATGCCTTTGAAGTTTTTGCAAAAAGTATTAAACCACTTGTTGGTCTATCTAAACGATGAATTAATCCAAGGAAAACTCCTCTTGGTTTATTGTATTTTTTTTTAATATAATCTTTAACTTGATCTGTAAGTGTATTGTCTCCAGTTTTGTCCCCCTGAACTAAATCCCCTGGTCTTTTATTGATTGCGATTAAATGATTGTCCTCATAAATGATTTCAAGCATAGTTTAAATTTTTGACTAATACTGCTCCTCTTTATTGGGAAAGTCCTCACTTTTAACTTCTGTGGAGTATTTACTAACAGCGTCAGATATAATTTGGTTGAGATCTGAGTATCGCCTGAGAAATCTTGGGTTAAATTCTTTACTCATGCCAAGCATATCGTGAATCACTAAAACCTGTCCATCTACATTTCTACCAGCACCAATCCCTATGACTGGTATACTAATTTTTTTTGAAATTTTTTCAGCAAGTTTGGCAGGAACTTTTTCCAAAACTATAC
>CEWG01056483.1_pt1 | contig 35646 bp, 36 predicted proteins | sample 361411 | NCBI WGS metagenome assembly CEWG01 (sample SAMEA2622173, study PRJEB7988) | marine metagenome | biome: marine biome (ENVO:00000447); feature: surface water layer (ENVO:00002042); material: "saline water (ENVO:00002010), including plankton (ENVO:xxxxxxxx)" | depth 5 m | reverse complement strand
GTACTTTTAATTTTATAGTTTTGGATAGGTATTTTGTCATTTATTTCTAGAGTAGGATATTTTTGTGCATTCAATGAACTATTAAATACAGTTAATGCAATAAATATTATTTTGTAGATTTTCATTTTTTATTTTCAAAATTAAATATAATTTTAGAAAAACGTTCCATTAGCTTTAATCTTTAATATCATTTGTTAAATCTAAATTTTTAAATTTAGGAAATTTGAAATTTGTAAAACCAACAGATAATATTGTCATAATACCTCCAAAAACAACTGCAGGAACTGTTCCCATTAATTTTGCTGTTAGGCCACTTTCAAAAGCTCCAATTTCATTTGATGAGCCAATAAAAATTGAGTTTACAGATGCTACTCTCCCTCTAACTTCGTCTGGAGTCTTTAATTGTAATATAGTTTGTCTTATTATCATTGAAATACCATCTGTAACTCCATAAATTAAAAGTGCAAATATAGACAAGTAAAATATTGATGAAATGCCAAAAACAATAATTGATACACCGAAACAGAAAATAGCAATCAATAATTTTTTTCCAGCATTTTTTGTCACTGGAATGTAAGCAGACAAAAACATAATAATTAATGCACCAACAGCTGGAGCTGCTCTAAGAATTCCAAACCCTTGCGATCCAACATTTAATATGTCTTGTGCATATATTGGTAGTAGAGCTATAGCTCCACCAAACAATACAGCTACCATATCTAGACTGATAGCAACTAAAATAGATTTTGTTTTAAATACAAATGATAACCCTTTCTTTAGACTTTTTAATATTGGCTCTCCAATTTTAGGATTTAAAATAGGTTTTTTCTTTATTAAAAATGATAGAAATAAAGCTAAAAAAACTGATAGTACAACAAACGCTAGAGAGCTATTGATTCCCACCCAGGCTATAGAAAAACCTGCAAATGCTGGACCAATTACAGCAGCTAATTGCCAGGTTGAACTGCTCCATGAGGCTGCATTTGGATATGTTTTTTTAGTTACTATTAATGCAACCAATGAAAAAATGATTGGACCAAAAAAAGCTCTTACAAATCCTCCTGCAAAAACCAGACTATAAATTGCTATTAAAATAAATTTTGAGGAATAGTTATTGTAAACATAACTACTGGTTATTAGAAAAAATCCAGAAGAAATAATTAGAAAAGCAAATATTGCAAATACGAAAAGTCTTTTTTTCTCATTTTGATCCACAATGTGTCCTGCAAATAGTGCTGTTGATATTGCTGGAACTATTTCTGCCAAGCCAATTAATCCTAGAGCTAATGGATCTTTGGTTATATTATAGATTTCCCATTCAATAATTATAAACTGCATTGACCATGCAAAAACAAGTAAAAATCTTATTACTAAAAAGATATTAAATTCTTTAAATCTTAGAGCAGCATATGGGTCATGTTTTTTTTGCATCAAGATCACAAATTTGCATCAAGATTACAAATATAAAAACTTAAAGAGATGCAATATTATATTTTATTTAATAAACTAATGATATTAAAGTTTTTTGTCATATTTTTGTATAAATTTTAAAGAAAAAAATTATACAATAAATAGGCTGAAAATTTATTTTAATTGGCTTTAGTAATTTTAAGAAATTTTTTTTATTTCTTAGATATAAATAAAAAGTATGATTGGACTTGTAAGTGTTAATTATAAAAATGCTCCTGTAGAAGTAAGAGAAAAACTATATTTAAATGAAAGTGATATTGTTAATATTTCAAATAAGTATTTAGAAAATGATATTGTTGATGGTGTATATATAATATCCACTTGTAACAGAACAGAAATTTATTTTGAAAACTATTTTTTAAATATTTCAGAAAGTAAAGTAGTACATAAAGTAATTTCTATTCTAGCAAATTTTAAAAAATACACAGAAAGCATTTCACCTTACGCAGAAGTAAAAAAAAATATTGAGGTTATCAATCACATTTTTTGTTTAGCAAGTGGTTTAGAATCAATGTTAATTGGAGAGTATCAGATTGTAGATCAAATAAAAAAGTCTTACAATTTATCAAAAGAAAACAAGTTTTTATCATCAAATTTGGATAGATTATTACAAAAATCACTAAATGCTAGTAAATATGTTAGATCTAATACAAAAATTGATAAAGGAGCTGTGTCAGTCAGCTATGCAGCAGTTGAAAAAGTTAATACTTATTTTAAGAATAAAAATATTTTTATTACCTGTATAGGTTTAGGAGAAACAGGGCAATTAACTTTACAATATTTAGTTAAGAAAAATTTTAAAAATATTACGTTGATGAATAGGACCTTAAGTAAGTCTAAGGACTTGTCGGAAAAATTTAATGTAAATTTTTCTAAAATTGGAAATTTGACAAGCTTTATTGAAAAATCTGACTTAGTTATATTTTCTACATCTAATAACAACAAACTTATTAATGAAGATAATCTTACAGATATTTTTAAAAAAAGAGATAAGGACTTATTAATAATTGACTTGAGTGTACCAACAAATGTTTCAAGATCTGTTGATAATATAAATGGAATAAATCTAGTTAATATAGATAATCTCAAAGATGAAGTAAATAAAAACTACAAGAAAAGAAAAGATGAAATAGTATTAGCAAAACAATTTATAAATAAATTAGTTCATGATTTTTCTCATTGGCTAAACTCAAAAAGAAAATCTAATAAAAATGATAGTTTAAAGAATTTAGTTGATAAAAAAATTGATAAAACTTTACAAAATTTTTTTATGGATAAAAAAGTTAAATTACAAACTGCTAAAGATATAGATATGCTTAAAAATGAATTATCCAAGATTTATGTTGAATTAATTTCTAACAAACTTAAAATATAAGTTAAATCATTTTACTTAACTCAAAACTATTACAAAAATGAAACAATTAATATTAGGTACTAGAGGAAGTAAATTAGCTTTAGCACAAACAAAGATTGTTGAAGCTAAGTTAAATTTCTTTTTTCCTAATATAATAGTTAAAAGAAAAGTGATTAAAACTAAAGGAGATAAAATTATCAATATTCCGTTAGCAAAAATTAATGACAAAGGGTTTTTCGTTAAAGAAATTCAAAAAGAACTTATTGATAAAAAAATTGATGTTGCCGTTCATAGCATGAAAGATCTTCCTGTATTATTTGATAAAACAAAAATTTCAGCGGTTCTAGAGAGAGAAAATGCTTGTGATGTTCTATTGAGCATAAAGAAAAAAAAGTTAAAAGATTTTAACAAAAATAATACAATCGCAACCACATCTATTAGAAGAAAGATTCAAATAAAGAAATTAAATAAAAACGTCAAGATTATTGATATTAGAGGTAATGTTGATACTAGAGTTAAAAAAATGATAAATGGTGATTGTGATGGGTTATTATTAGCTTATGCTGGTGTTAAAAGATTAGGACTTGAAAAGTATATCGTTGAGTATTTAAATGTAAATGATTTCATTCCTGCTCCATCTCAAGGAGTAATTGCTTTAGAAATTAATAAAGATTGTTATAATATTGACAAAATTTTAGCAAAGATTAATCATCAGCAATCAATGATTTGTGTTACTGCTGAAAAGTCTTTTCTCAAGAACATTAATGGGGGTTGTCATCTTCCATTTGCTTGCTATGCTAATATTATTAATAATAAATTACATATTCAAGGAATTGTTTCATCTGTTAATACAAATAAATTTGTAAAAAAGAAAATAAGTGGAAGTATAAATAGTTCAGAGTTTTTAGGTAAAAAATTAGCTTTAGAAATAATTAATTCTGGAGGTAGAGAAATTATCAATGAAGTTAAAAGTAAAGTTTACTATGAATAATAAATTCAAAATTATATTAACTCACCCTGGTGATATTTCTGATTTCTCATCAATTTCTAATGATCTTGAGGTTTTTCATTTCCCAACAATTAAAATTAAAAGTCATGTTAATGAAATGCTAAATATTGATCATTATGATTTTTTACTATTTTCATCAAAATATGCCGCTTCAGTATTTTTACAATCAAAAGGTGTAAATTTTTCGAATATTAATGCTTTATGTGTTGGGGTTAAAGCCAAAGATATTTTAAAAAAGAATGGTGTTAATATATCATTTTACTCTAATTCATATAAAGAAAAATTTATTGAAGAGATTAAATCATTTAAATTAATTAATGGTAAAAAAACACTTTATATTTCTGGAAATTTATCTGATTCTAGTATTGAAGAATCACTTCAAACAATATGTGAAATTAATAGGTTAGATATTTATGAAACCTTAGAGATATATAATAAGTATAATCAATTTGAGGACTTGTTAGTTTCAAACAAATGTATTGTAGTATTTACTTCTCCGTCTGCATTTAAGTATTTTTACAAAAAATATAAAACTGAAAATATTATTATTGCAACTATTGGAAAAACAACATCAAATTATATTAAAAAATTAAATTTTAAAGTTGATATTACTTCTTCTAAACAATCGTATGATTCATTATCAAATGAGATAAATAATTATGTAAAAAAACAAAATTTAAAATATGACATATCCTCTAACTAGGCTAAGAAGGCTGAGATATAATAAAAATATAAGAAATCTCATAAGTGAAAGTTCACTTAATGTTGATGATTTTATATATCCATTGTTTGTATGTGAAGGTAATTCTATTTCAAAGAAGATTGAATCTCTGCCAGGGCAGTTTCAACTATCGATTGATCAGTTGATTTTGAAAATAGAAGAAGCCAAAAAAGTAGGAATATATTCCTTTATACTTTTTCCTGTTTCAGAAGCTAAAGATACATGCGGAGAAGTTGCTATTTCAGATGATAATATTTTACAAAAGTCAATTAGAAAAATAAAAAGTTGTATTGATGATATCTTAATAGTTGCTGATGTTTGTAATTGTGCATACACTAGTCACGGGCACTGTGGTACTATCGTTGATGGAGATGTTGATAATGATACAACTATCAAAAATTTAGCATTACAGTCTGTATCACTTGCTAAATCTGGAGCGGATATAATTGCTCCTTCTGATATGATGGATGGTAGAGTTAAAATTATAAGAGATTACTTAGATAAAAATGGATTCGAAAAAGTGCCAATAATGTCGTATTCTGCAAAGTTTGCTTCTAATTTTTATGGGCCATTTAGAGAAGCTTCAAATAGTTCTCCTAAAAGCGGAGATAGATCAACCTACCAATTATCATTCAGTAACTCTAGAGAAGCTATGCGAGAGGGACAATTAGATGTTGAAGAAGGAGCTGATATGTTAATGGTTAAACCAGCACTAGCATATTTAGATATTATTTATCAGTTTAAACAAAATTACAACTTACCAATTGTAGCGTTTAATGTTAGTGGTGAGTATTTGTTAGTAAAGTCTCAAGAAAAAAGTAAGCAGTTTGATAATATACGATTAGCTTTTGAAGTGCTTACATCAATTAAAAGGGCTGGGGCAGATATAATTATTTCTTATCATGCTCTTGAAATTGCAAAACATATAAAAGAAATAAATGAGATACGTTAATAGTAAAATAGAATATACTGACGCCTGTAAAGTCATTCCTGGTGGTGTAAACTCACCAGTGAGAGCATTTAAAAGTGTAAATTGCTCTCCAGTTTTCATTACCAAAGCAAAGGGAAGTAAATTATATGACATAGATAATAATTGTTATCTTGATTTTGTCTCATCTTGGGGTCCAATGATACTTGGGCATTCAAATGATGATATTTTGGAATCTATCAAACAATCTTCTATTAATGGAACTTCATTTGGAGCTCCAACAATTTCTGAAACTAGAATGGCTAAAAAAATTATAGAAATGGTTCCTTCTATCGAAAAGGTTAGAATGGTTAACTCAGGTACAGAAGCAACTATGAGTGCAATAAGATTAGCTAGAGGTTTTACAGGTAAAAATTTTATCATTAAATTTTCTGGCAATTATCATGGTCATGGTGATAGTTTTTTAATTAGGGCTGGTTCTGGTGCACTTACATTAGGTCAGCCTGATAGCCCCGGAGTTACTAAATCAACTGCTAAAGAAACTTTAATTGCTGAGTTTAATGATATATCTTCAGTAGAAAAACATTTTAAAAATCATAAGGACAAAATAGCTGCTGTTATAATTGAACCTGTAACAGGTAATATGGGTGTTGTACTTCCAAAAGACAATTTTTTAAAAAAGCTTAGAAAATTGTGTACTGAAAATAAAGCAGTTTTAATTTTTGATGAAGTAATGACTGGATTTAGATTAGCTAAAGGTGGAGCCCAGGAATGTTATGATGTGCAACCTGATATTACAACTTTAGGAAAAATTATAGGTGGCGGACTGCCTGTTGGTGCATATGGAGGTAAAAAAGAAATTATGAATTTTCTTTCTCCTATTGGACCCGTTTACCAAGCAGGAACACTTTCTGGAAATCCTTTAGCAATGTCAGCTGGACTTTGTTTACTAAATAAATTAACACCAGAAGTTTATCACGAGCTTGAAGAAAAATCTAAAAAAATCGAAGATGGATTAAACAGAAACATTATTGCTACAAAAACTAATGCAATAGTTAATAGAGTAGGATCAATGTTGACTTTATTTTTCACTGAAAATAGTCAGATTAATAATTATAAGGATGCTTGTTCTTGTAATCTTGAAATTTTTGCAAAGTATTTTAAATACATGCTAGACAATGGATTTTATTTACCAGCCTCACAGTTTGAAAGTATGTTTATTGCTAACTCATTAACTGAAGTGGATATAGATAAATTCTTAGCTGCTAATAAAAAAGCACTACAAAAACTTTAAAAATGAATAATATTTTATTAGAAACTTTAAATAATAATAAAACCAAAAGACCACCGGTATGGTTTATGAGACAGGCTGGAAGGATACTTCCTTCTTATCAAAAAATGAAAAAAAAATACACTTTTTCTGAGATGATGGAACATCCTGATTTGGCAGCTGAGGTTACTTTATTACCATTAAGTTCACTAGATGTAGATGCTGTAATATTATTTTCTGATATTTTAGTTGTTCCTCAGGCTTTAGGTTTAGACTTAGAATTTAAATCAAATGGACCAATCTTTCATAATCCTATTACAACTCTTGATTCAAAAAGAATATTTAAAAAAAATATAACAAAGCTTGACTATATTTATAATAATATTGATAAAGTAAAGTCAATTAATAATACTGTTCCACTAATTGGATTTTGTGGAGGTCCACTAACTGTTTTTTGTTTTATGTTTAGAGGAGTTAACCCAACAAAAAACTTTAATGACGCAATTAAATTTTTATATGAACATCCAAAACAAAGTAAATATATATTAAATTTAATTACAGAGGTTTCTGAAGAGTATGTTGAAAAGCAAATAAATCATGGTATTAACTGTTTTCAACTATTTGAAACATATTGCGGTTTGATTCCTCAAAAAAAATATGAATCAGAAATTATGCCTTTTTCAAAAAGAATTCTTCAAAAAGCTAAAGGTAAAGTCCCAACAATTTTTTTTCCAAAAGACTACGGCTTAGGAATTAAAAATTTAAATAAAAGTGATTGTGATTATGTAAGTATTGATTGGCAGATGGATATATTTGAAGCACGAAAAATACTTGATAACGATATTGGTATTCAGGGCAATATAGATCCAAGGTTATTATATTCAAGTTATCAAGAAATTGACTTCGAACTTAATAGAATTAAAAAATTTGGGCTTGAAAACAATAATTGGATAATTAATCTAGGACATGGTTTTTTGCCTGATATCAATTACGAAAAAGCACGCTATATTGTTGACTGGGTTAAAAATACAAATTGGAGAAGATAATGAAAATAAATAAATCATATTTAGAAAAATATAACAAACAAGGACCAAGATATACTTCTTATCCTCCCGCAAATTTATTTACTAATGAATATAAAGAGGCTGATTTTATATCTGCAATAAAAAAATCAAATATTGAACTTCCTAAAGATATATCTGTTTATATTCATATTCCTTTTTGCCCCCAAATATGTCATTTTTGTGGCTGTACTACTGAAACTGGATTTTCGTATAATTTTATTGAAACATATGTTCAATCTCTTATAAAAGAAATTGATATGCAAAAACAGTATATTGATACAAATAATAGAAAATTAATACAAGTTCATTGGGGTGGAGGAACTCCTAATGCGATTCCCTACAAGTTTATTAAAATGATAACTGAAAAAATAAGAAATACATTTACTTTTTCAGATAACTATGAAATGGCAATAGAATGTAGTCCAGCCTATTTTAAATTGAAGCATGTTGAAATACTTAAGGAGTTGGGCTTTAATAGAATATCTCTTGGAATTCAAGATTTTGACCAAAAGGTTTTAGATGCAATTAATCGTAAGATTTCAAAAATACCAGTAAAAGATATAATATCCAAGATTAAAAGTGAGGGTTTTACAGGTACTAATATTGATCTTGTCTACGGGCTTCCACTTCAAACTGTTAAAGGTTTTAATAAAACCCTAAAGAAAGCAATTGATTTAGATGTTGATAGAATTGTAACTTTTTCATATGCTCATGTTCCAACAGTTATAAAAAGACAAAAAGTTCTCGAAGACATAGGACTTCCATCTTCTTCCGAAAAAGCAAAGATGTATCAAAATGCATATGAAATGATAACACAGTCTGGATATAATTCAATTGGCATGGATCATTTTTCTAAACCTAGTGATCAATTTTCTGTAGCTCAGCAACAAAGAAAATTACATAGAAATTTTCAAGGATATTGTACTACCGAAACAACTGGACAAGTTTATGGTTTTGGAGCGTCATCTATATCTCAACTGTATTCTTCTTACAGTCAGAATGAAAAAAATGCAGCTAAATACATAAAGAATATAAGAAACAAAAAAATACCTGTCATTAGAGGTTATTCTTTAAATAATAATGAAAAAATTATAAGAGATATTATTAATCAAGTGATGTGTAATTTTTATGTTGATTTAAAAGAAGTAGCTAAAAATCATAACAAAGATATTGAAGACGTTTTAAAAATTATATCTTTTAGTAAAGATAAATTTATCGACTTTATAAATGATGATATAATGGAGATAAATGATTTTAAAATTAAAGTATTTGAAATGGGTAGAATTGTTATAAGAAATATTGCGATGCGTTTTGACCCTTTAATGCAAAAAAATACAAATTCTTATTCAAAAACTATTTAGTAAAATTAAATTTTAAAGTATAAGACATGAAAAAGACCGGTGTAATATTAATAAATCTTGGAACACCTGACAGTCCAAAAACAAATGATGTTAGAAATTATTTGTTTCAGTTTTTAAATGACAAAAGAGTAATTGATCTTCCTTGGTTGGTTAGAAAACTATTAGTCAACTTAATAATTGTTCCTTTTAGAGCACCAAAATCTGCAAAAATATATCAAGAAGTTTGGACAGATAAGGGTTCACCAATTATTTATCATACTGAAAGTCTAGTAAAAAAACTTCAAAATTCTTTAGGAGAAAACTATTTTGTAGAATATGCAATGAGATATAAGAATCCGTCTATAAAGTCAGTCTTAACAAAATTTAAATCCCAAAATTTAAATCAAATAATAATTATTCCTTTATTTCCACAGTATGCCTCTGCTACAAATGGATCTGTCATTGAAGAAGTAATGAATATTGTGAAAAAGTGGTGGGTTATACCTGAAATAAATTTTGTATCACAATTTTACGATGAAAAACTATTTTTAGATGCTTTTGCGGAAAATGGAAAAAAATACAATATCAAAGATTACGATGAAATTATATTTAGTTTTCATGGTCTACCTGAGAGGCATGTCGATAAAGTTTATGAAACTAGTTTATGTAAAGATAACGATTGTGAAAAAGGAATTAATGAATTAAATAAGTTTTGTTATAAAGCAACTTGTTATGAAACTGCAAAACAAATAGCAAATAGACTTGATTTAAAAAAATCAGATTATATTGTTGCTTTTCAGTCTAGACTTGATAATAAGTGGCTAAGACCATTTTCAGATGACATCATAAAAAAAAGAGCCAAAAAAGGTGATAAAAAAATTTTATGTTTTTCTCCTTCTTTTGTAGCAGATTGTTTAGAAACTATTGTTGAAATTGGTGACGAGTACCAAGAGATTTTTGAAGAATACGGAGGTGAAAAAGTTCAACTAGTTGAAAGTTTAAATGATAATAAGTTATGGGTTGAATGCTTGCATAAAATGGTTGTTGAACGATCAATTTAACAATAATTTAATAATATCTGAGTTGATCAAATGTTTTTTTTATTTAAAAATTAATGATTAAAAAAACTAAATATTTAGTAATTGGAGGCGGTATTTCTGGATCAAGTACAGCTATGTTTTTGAGTAAGAAAACTAGTGATTTTATTTTGGTAGAGTCTCAAGATAAACTTGGCGGCGTTATAAGAACAGATGTTATTGATGGATATACTTGTGAAAATGGTCCTAACACTATTTTAATGAATAGTGATGAAATAAAAAGTTTAATCCAAGATTTGAGTCTTGATTCGCAAATTGTTTTTGCCAATAGAAATATTGATAATAAGTACTTTTTACATAAAAATAAAATTTTAAAGTTTCCCAATTCTCTTTTAAGCTTTTTAACTACTAGATTGATATCGTTATCAGATAAAATTAAAGTAATGCTTAATTTTTTATATTTTAAGAGAAGTTATCCAATTGTTTATGATTATTTTAAAAATAATTTTAGTATAGCATTCCATGATAATATGGTTGAACCTTTTTTAAATGGGATTTTTGCAGGAGACACAAGAAAAATGTCTTTGGAACATACAATGCCTAAATTCTATGCAATTCAAAAAAAATATAAAAGTTTTTTTCAATATTTATTGTTCAATAAAAAAAATACAAAAAGTATACCATTTTCAATTAAAGGCGGGTTTGAAAAAATATTTGATAAAATTCAATTAAAACTTCATAAAAATATTCTTTTAAATCATAAAGTAAATAATATAAAGTATCAGAACAATGAATATATTATTAGTTTTAAAAACAAAAATATAATTGTAGCAAAACATATTTTTATTTCAATAGAACTTAATCAAGTTTTCAAATTATTAAACTACCAGCCTAAAAAAAGCTTTGTTGGCCTATATAATCCAATTGATGTTTTTCATTTTGGAATTTCCGAGGTTAATATTGGAAAAAAGATAAAAGGTTTCGGCTTGCTTTCAAAAAAAAGTGAAAACAAAAATATATTAGGTATTTTATTTAATAGCGATATTTTTCCTCACACAGCTCCCCCAGAACATAAATTATATACCGTTTTAGTAGGAGGTGAGAAACAAAAAGAAATATGCAGACTACCAATTGAAAAAGTTTTACAATCAGTTGAGCAAGAACTTAAAGATTTGTTTGATATTAAAGAAATAGCTTTTAAAAAATATTTCAGATGGAAAAAAGCTATACCAAAATATAATTATAAACTTTTAAAAAATATTGATGATGAAATTATTATACTAAATAAAAGATTTAAAAATATTTATTTTCAAGGAAACTATACTAAAGGTGTTTCAGTTAGTGCTTGTATAACTAATTCGTATCATCATGTTGATATAATTACCAAAAATATTTCATAGTTAATTTTTTTCTCCAGCTTATTTAAAATTAATCTAAATAGTTATTTTTGCAAATAAAAAAATGAAAAAATTAATACTAATAATTACTTTATGTACATTATATTCTTGTGTCAACAATAAAAAATCAATTGAAGAAATAAATGTATACACTAAAAGACATTATCAAACTGACAAGGATCTTTTCAAAAAGTTTGAAATAGAAAATAATATTAAAGTTAATGTTGTAAAAGCTAGCTCAGATGAATTAATTGAAAGGATTAAGACAGAGGGTAATTCATGCCCTGCAGATATTTTAATAACAGTTGATGCTGGAAAACTTTACAAAGCTGCAAGCAATAATTTACTACAAAAACTTGATGTTGATGAAATTAATAAAAACATTCTTCCTCAATTAAAGGATAAAAATGGCTTTTGGATTCCAATAACCTACAGAGCAAGGGTTATAGTTTATAACCCTAAGAATGTCAAAAAAGAAGAATTACTAACATATGAAGATTTAATAAACGAAAAATGGAAAAATAGAATTTTGGTTAGATCTTCAACAAACGCCTATAATCAAGCTTTACTTTCTTCCATATTAGCATACAACGGTGAAGAAGAATCTTTAAAATGGGCTAATAATTTAGTGACTAATTTTGCTAGAGAACCTAAAGGAAATGATAGAGATCAAGTCAGAGCAATAGTTGCAGGAGTAGGTGATTTAGCAATAGTTAACTCGTATTATATTGCATTGTTAAAGACATCAGAAGATAGTTTAGATAGAAAAGTTGGTGAATCAGTTCAGGTTTTCTTTCCTAATCAATCTGAAAATAATAGAGGTTCACATATAAATATATCTGGAATAGGTTTATTAAAAAACTCACCAAATAAGCGAAATGCTTTAAAACTAATTAAGTTTTTAACTTCGGAATATGCGCAAAATTATTATACAAATAATAGCTACGAGTACCCAGTTTTAAGTAATGTCAGTCCATCAAATATAATTTCTGAATGGGGTGATTTTAAGATTGATACTCTAGATTTAAATGAACTAGGAATAAATAGAAAAAAGGCTGTTGATATTTTCCAAAAATCAAAGTGGAATTAAAAATTTAAGCTCAGCTAAAGCTTTTGTTTATTTTGTTTGTATAGGACTTTTTTTACCTTTACTATCAATATTCTATTACTCTATAAATACAAATAGTTTTGATTTTTTTTCTATTGATGCTTTCAATTATTTTAAAGATACTTTTGTTTTAATTTTTTTAACATCAGTTATATCTATAATTCTGGGTATTTTACCGGCATGGTTAATTACTAGATTCGACATAAAGTATAAAAACATTTTAGATTTACTACTTGTCATTCCACTTGCTATTCCTGGCTATATTATGTCATATACATATGCTGACTTACTTGGATATAATGGATTGTTGGATATTTTTTTGCAAAAAAATTTTAATATTAGTTTAAAATTTGATGTTTTAACTATTGAGTGGCTATCCTTATTTTTGGCATTTTCTCTTTACCCTTATGTTTATACAACATCCAGAATAGCTTTTAATTTAATATCAAATACATATATTGATTTAATGAGTTCACTTGGAATTTCAAATATTAAGTCATTTATAAAAATTATTTTACCTCTTTCATCTTCAGCAATTATCTCTGGTATTTTTTTGGTTGCAATGGAAATTCTTAATGATTACGGTGCTGTTAAGTATTTTGGTATTAACACTTTTTCAGTTGGCATTTTCAAATATTGGTTTTCAATGGATCAAAAAGAAACTGCAATTATTTTTTCACTTTTTTTAATCTTAATAGTAATTGCTATTCTGTTAGTAACAAATTTTCTTAAAAAAAATAATTTGAAAAAAAATTTATATGTAAAATCATCCAGCTATAGTTCAATAAAAATTAATAGCAAATTGTCAAATTTTTTTATTCATTTTATTTTATTAGCTCCAGTTTTTTTTGCTTTTATAGTCCCATTATTATTTATTGTAAAAAATATTTTTATTTATTATTCTTACTATAATTATCAAGAAATATTAATTGCTCTAAAAAATTCTTTGCTGTTATCTTTTATATCTGCTGTAATCATTACAATTTTAACTTTTATTATATTATGTATTGAAAGATATATCAAAAATAGCAAGATAAATATTTTAATAGATCTTCTAGCCTCCGGATATGCAATTCCAGGCGCAGTTATTGGATTGTCAATAATGCTAATTATTAATTTTTTTGGTGAAAGTATCAACTTTTTAATAGGAACAATATTTTTGCTAATATATTCTTACATATTTAGATTTATTGCTGTAGCTATATACCCTCTAAAATCAAATTTACAACGCCTTCCTCAAAAATTTGATGAACTAGCAAAGTCATTACGTTTTAATTATTTAAAAATATTTTTTAAAATAAATCTGCCTTTAAGTAAAATAGCTTTAGTTTCCTCTTTTTTAATTGTTTTTATTGATGTTTTTAAAGAGTTGCCTCTTACTTTAATTTTAAGACCATTTAATTTTGAAACTTTAGCAACAGAGGCATATCAATATGCTGATGATGAAATGCTTGCATATTCAAGTATTTATTCATTACTAATTATTATTATTTGTTCAGTAATGATTATTTTAACAAAATCAATTTTTAAAATCAAATAAGATGTTGTCTATAAAAAATTTGTCAAAATCATACAATAAGCTAAATATTTTTAAAAATATTGATTTGGAAATTAATGATGGTGAAATTGTATCTTTAGTTGGAGAAAGTGGTTCAGGAAAATCTACTTTATTAAAGTGTATTTCAGGACTCGTAGATTTTGAGTGCGGTAATATTTTTATTAACTCTGAAAATATTACTAAAATACCAACATATAAAAGAAATATTGGATATGTTTTTCAAGATAGTCCATTATTACCTCATTTAACTTCAATTGAAAATATTTTAATTAATATTAAAAAATTTGATACTCAAAAATTAAACTTTTTATTAAAAAAATTAAAAATAATAGATTTAAAAAACAGATTTCCATATCAACTATCTGGTGGTGAGAGTCAAAGAATTGCTGTTGCTAGATCTTTAATTAGAGAACCCGATTTATTTTTATTAGATGAACCTTTTAGTAACTTAGATTTTTTTAACAAGAATGCAACTAAAGAAATAGTATATGATACCATTAAAAAAATTAAAACTACAACAATATTTGTTAGTCATGATATAAACGATTCACTAGAAATTTCAGATAGAGTCATTGCTATAGAAAAAAATAAAAAAAATCTAGTTATTGATAATCCAGTAAATATATATAATGACTTATCAAATTCAGAAGTTTCTAAAATATTTGGATATGTTAATACAATTAATACGGGTATGGATATAATTAATTGTAGGCCAGAGAGTATTAAAATAGTTGATAAATCAAATATTCAACTAACCACAATCAAATCTAATTTTTCAGGATCTTGTTACAAAATTATTGCACGAGATATTGATAACAATATGATATATTTAAATAGCCCAAAAAATATTAAATTAAATAAAAAAATATTTGTCAAAATTGATTTAAATAATTAAACCCTGATTTCTATATTATAGTTAGGTTTTTTAATCTTGTTTACCTTTTTCAAGTAAATTATCATTAACAACAATAAATGAATTACTTGCATAATAATCTTGTTTTTCTATTCATTTATTATTAATCAAATTTTTTTTGGTTGAATATTCAATTAAATGAGAAATGTGATGATCAGCAATTTTTCTAAATATAGTGCAGAAAATCTCTAAATTAATTTATACTTCAAATTATTTTTTAAAATGCGTCAATTCCAGTAATATCTCTTCCAGTAATCAAAATATGCATTTCGTTAGTACCTTGATATGTTATTAGAGTTTCGAGATTAACCATGTGTCGCATAATTGAAAAATCATGTGTTATTCCCATTCCTCCTAAAATTTGTCTTGCTTCCTTTGCAATAGCGTGTGCTATATTAACATTATTTCTTTTGGCCATTGAAATTTGTTCAAAAGATATTTCTTTGTTGTTCATGAGTTCCCCCACTTTAAAACTTAATAGTTGTGCTTTGGTAATTTCTGTTATCATATCAACTAATTTTTTTTGAATTAATTGCTTTCCAGCTATCGGTTTACCAAATTGAGTTCTCTCTAAAGAGTATTTAAGGGCTGTTTCGTAACATTCTTCAGCAATTCCTAGTGCTCCCCAAGCTACAGCATACCTTCCAATATTAAGGCATTTGTATGCGTCTTTTATGGATGATGTTTTTTGAAGTAACTGAGAAATTTCAACTTCCGAATTATCGAAAAAAAGTTCACCGGTATGTGATGATCTAAAAGACAATTTATTTTTAAGATTGGTTGAATGAAAATTAGATATATTTTTAGTTTCTACAATAATTGCTTGAACTTTATTAGATTTATTTTTTGCCCAAACAATTATAATATCTGCATTTTCAGCATTACCTATCCATAGTTTTGAACCATTAATTATAATTTTATCATCTTTAACATTGAAATTTGTTTTTAATTTAGAAATGTCGGATCCGTGATTAGGTTCAGACATAGCAAAACTACCTACAATTTCTCCTTTTGCAAGGAGGGGCAAGTACTTTACTTTTTGTTCTTCATTGCCATATTTATAAATAGCATACATTACTAAAGAAGTTTGAATTGAACTTGAAACTCGGATAGAACTATCACCTTTTTCAAGTTCTCTCATCATTAATCCGTACGAAATAAAATCAAAATCTAATCCACCATATTTTTCGGGAAATATACAGCCATATGCGCCAAGTTCTGAAAGTTCTTTTTTAAGGTCTAGCGGTTTGCCTGAAATAAATGATTTTTCAATGTTTGGTTTCACAAACTTATTTACCCAAATTTTTGTTGTTTTAATTATTTCAATTTGAAAATCGTTTAGATTTTTATTTAAATTTAGGTAATCAGAATTCACATTGCAAATATATTTATAAATTATTTATTTATAATCATTCTAAATAGTTATTTTTGTAAAATGAAAATTGGTTTAATATATGGTTCAGATACTGGAGATACTGAAGAAATATCAAACAGAATAAAACAAAAGTTAAAAAATTTTGACGTCACAACTTATGAAGTGTCTGATGTAGATGAAAATATAATTTTAAATTTTGATTTTTTAATTTTTGGTCTTTCAACTTGGTATGATGGTGATCTTCAAAGCGACTGGGAAAACTATTTTGAAGAATTTAAAAAAATTGATTTTACTGGAAAAATTGTATCTTTTTTTGGATTAGGAGATCAATATGGTTATGATTGTAATTTTGTTGATGGTATTGGTATGCTTGCTGTTGAGGTAATAAAAAATAATGGTAAAGTTATAGGATTATGGCCTAATAAAGGATATGAATTTGCCGAGTCTAAGGGTTTAAAAGATGAGAACACCTTTTATGGTCTTGTTATAGATCAAGACAACCAGTATGAGCTAACTGATGAAAGAATTGATGCTTGGTCAGAAGATATTATCGGCTATCTTAAAAAAAATTAATAGATTCAAAACTAAAGTAAATCATTATATTTTTTAAAAAAACAGATTAGATAACACTGTTTATATATTTTTTGTATAACTTTGCATTAAATTAATTATACAAAAAAAATATTATGAAAACAACAATTAAAATTTTTACACTCATTTTATCACTCTTTTTATCTATCAATTCATTTGCTTGTAAAACATGTGGATGTAGTGCTAAATCGAATAATAAAATGTCCAATTCGACTTCATTTGAGGTTGCTGAAAGTAGTCAAGTAAAATGGTTAGGTAAAAAAGTAACTGGCTCTCATGAAGGAGATATTGAAATTTTTGACGCTTTTTTAGAGTTTAATAATGAAAATAAACTAATTGGTGGTGAAGTTACTATCAATATGAGTACGATTAACTGTACAGATTTAGAAGGAGATGCTAAAAATAGTATTGAGGGACATTTAAAATCTGATGACTTTTTCTCTGTCAAAAAATTTCCAACTTCTAATCTTGTTATTAAGAAGGCTAAATACTTAAAAAATAACAAATACGAAATAGTTGCTGATTTAACTATTAAAAATATCAAAAGAGAAATAAAATTTAATGCTGTTTTAAAGAATAACGTTGCGACTGCAGATGTTGTAATTGATAGAACAAAATTCGATGTTAAGTATGGATCAGGAAGTTTCTTTGATAATTTAGGTGATAAAATGATATATGATGATTTCAATCTTAATATTTCATTAAAATATAATTAATGAAAATCATTATGGTAAAGAAACAAGGATGTAATCCTTGTAAGATGTTCGAACCTAAGATTAAGGATGTTGCCATTGACAATTCTCTTGAATTTAAAATTATTCAGGCAGAAGAGATGCCAGAAAAAATGAGGCCAAAGTTTTACCCTTTTTTCTATTTAATGAATAATGATGATTTATTGGAAAGTTGGGCAGGTACAAGCACAAGAAAAATGGCAAAGGTCATGACAAGACACATTAAAAATTTTATTTATAATGAGTAGAATTATTTTGTTTTTTTTTTCAATTTTATATTTGACATTTAATACAAAAACAACTATGTCTCAAACTGTTGTAGATTTTAGCTCAAAAAATACTGTTAATAGATGGCAAATTGTTAATGATGATGTTATGGGGGGTATTTCAACATCTGATTTGTACTACCATAATGATAATTATGCAGTTTTTTCAGGAAATATATCTCTCAAAAATAACGGTGGTTTCGCTTCTATTAGAACTTCTTTTCCATCAATTTACGCCTATTCAAAAAAAAGTATAAAATTAGAAATTAAAGGTGACGGTAAAGATTATCAATTAAGAATAAAAAGGAATAGAAATGACTATTATTCATATGTTAAAAATTTTAGCACAAACAATAAATGGCAATTAATAACATTAGAATTATCTGATTTCTACCCATCCTATAGAGGAAGAAAACTTAATTTTAATAATTTTGATGAAAGCTATTTTCAACAAATATCAATTTTAATAGCCAATAATATCGAAGAAAATTTTCAGTTATTTATAAAAAAAATCTATCTAGAATAAAACAAAAATTATGTTTGGAATATTTAAAAAAAAATCAGAAAAAGAAAAACTACAAATCAAATATCAACAACTTAAAGAAAAAGCTTTTAAAATGTCTAAAATTAATAGGAAAGAGAGCGATAAGTTAGAAAGTAAAGCTCAAGAGATTTTAGATATGTTGGAAGAAGCTGATAGCTAAAAAGTTATATATTTTGAAAAATTTTAGAAATATCTTTTCTAAAGACCAAATTGATCGGATAATTGAAATGGCTTGGGAAGATAGAACACCCTTTGACGCCATTAAAAACCAGTTTGGTATAAATGAAAAAAAAGTCAAATATATTCTTAGATCTTCACTTAAATTGAAAACATATTTAGTATGGAGAAAAAGAGTTGTTGGAAGAAAAACAAAGCATTCTTTATCAAGTTTTTCTAATAGATTTAAATCAAAAAATCAGAGGTTTTATTAAATTTACAATCTTTATTTAATTATTGTCATATGAAAAAATACTTTCGACAAGTACTACGTTTTTTTATAATATTTTTATTTACTTTTTTATTTGTTAAATTAATTTCCAGTTTTAAAAAAGAAACTACCATAAATAAACTGACAAAATCAATAAAGTTAGTTGATACAAAAATTGTATCACTTGAAAAAAATAATTTATATGTTCCTGTTTATGGAAAATTGCAATCAGTGAATCAAAATAATATTGTTTGTGAAGTTAATGGAATTTTTATTGGAAATAATTTTAAAAGTGGTATAAGTTTTTTGAAGGGAGATACACTTGGATATGTTAATTATGATGAGCTTAAAAATAATTTAAATAGTCAAAAAAGTATTTTACTAAATCAAGTATCAAAGCTGGTATCTGAAATTAAATTTGATTATCCCGATGATTATTCCAAATGGTATAATTTTATGAAAAAAATTAACTTTAAATCAAATTTACCTGATATACCATCAATTGGTAATGAAAAATTAAAAAACTATTTAACTGGAAAAAATTTTTACTCATCATATTTTGCAGTTAAATCAATAGAAGATAGAATATCAAAACATGTTTTTATAGCAAATTTCGATGGAGTTTTGAGTGATGTAAGTATTAAAAGTGGTACAGCAGTTGTGTTTGGACAAAAAATAGGTGTTTTTTATCATCCTAAATATTTAGAGTTTGAATCAAGTGTAAGTTTAGAAAATGCATTATTAATTAAACCTAAAATGAAAGTATTTATCAAATCAGATGAATTGATTGATAATGATTTTGGTTATGTTTCTAGAATCAATAAAACTTTAAACTCTAACTCTCAAAATATGAGTGTATTCATAGAGGTTGATGGAGATAATTTTTTTAACGGAATGTATGTTGATGGCTATATTATAATTGGATCTGTTGAGAATTGCATGTTAATTGATCGAAGTTTGTTAGATGACAACTATTTATATTTGATAATAGATAATAAATTAGCTAAAAAGAAAGTTGAAATTCTGCAAATTATTGAAAATAAAGCTGTCATAAAGGGATTAAAGAATAATGATGTAATTCTAGGAGAGTCAGTCAAAGATTCTTACGAAGGAATGCCTGTAAGAATAAAATAATAATGAAAAGTTTCATTAAATATTTTATAAAGTATCCTGTTGCAGCTAATGTAATTATGCTACTTATTATTCTTTTTGGATGTATGGGTTTATTTAATTTAAGAAAAACTTTTTTTCCAGAAAGAACATCAAAGATTATAACTATTCAAACAGTAAATCCTGGTGCATCACCCTTGGAAATGGAGCAAATGGTAACTCTTAAAATTGAAGATAATATTGATGGTATAACTGGAGTTAAAAGAGTAACGTCTAAATCAACAGAAAACACAAGTAATGTAACTGTAGAAATTGAAAATAATGCGGATAATCAAGTTGTATTGCAGGATATTAAAAATTCTGTTGATAGAATTAATTCATTTCCGACTAATATGGAATCTCCTTCAATTAATCTAATGGAAAATTTAAATCCTGCTATTTCATTCGCAATAAGTGGAGATGTAAGTTTATTGCAATTAAAAAATATTTCTGAAAAAATCGAAGATGATTTAAAGGAAATGAATGAAATATCTAAAGTAAGTCTTTCTGGTTTTGTAAATAGAGAAATTGAGGTAAGTGTTAGAGACAATGATGTAAAAAAATATAACATTACTTTAGATGAAATTAACAATGCTATAAAGTCAGAAAATATTGATATAACTGCTGGAAAAATAAAAACTATTACAGAAAATTTTCAGATTAGAAGTAACAATAAAAAATATTCATCTTTAGAAATATCAGAAATAGTTATTAAAAACGATAATAATAAAATAGTTAGAATTAAGGACGTAGCTGATGTTAACATCATTTGGCAAGATATTCCAAATAAAAAGTTCTTCAATGATACTTCTTGTGTAGTTATAAAAGTTTTTAATACAAATAGTGAAGATATCAGCGTAGTTGCTAGCTTAACTAGAGAGTACATTGATAGTTTTAATTTGATGAGTCCTGATGTTAAAGCAAGTATTATTCAAGATGATTCTGTAATTATTGAGCAAAGAATTTCTCTGCTAACTAAAAATGGAATTATTGGATTTGTTTTAGTAATGATCATTTTGACTTTGTTTTTACATCCAAGTTTAGCTGGATGGGTAGCTGTTGCAATACCAATATCTTTTGCAGGTATGTTTATTTTAGCATCTTTTTATGGAATAACTTTAAATGTTATATCGTTGTTTGGTATGATTATTGTAATTGGAATATTAGTTGATGATGGAATTGTAATTGCTGAAAATATATACCAAAGATTTGAGAAAGGAGAGGGTCCATTTAAAGCCGCTGTAAATGGCACATTAGAAGTTTTACCTGCAGTAACTTCAGCTATACTTACAACTATAGTTGCTTTTTCCTTATTTTTTATGCTTGATGGAATGCTAGGTGATTTTTTTCCAGAAATGGGTTTCGTTGTTATAGGTACATTACTTTTTTCTTTAATTGAAGGAATAATTATTTTACCATCCCACATAGCACATTCCAGAGCACTTAAAGGACAAAAACCAAATAAGTATGTTGAAGCAACAATAAACAAGACTACATTGTTTTTAGATAATGTTAAAAATAATTATTATTTACCTTTTTTAAAGTATAGTATTAAAAATCCTGTTACAGTTATCCTTGTGTTTATAAGTTCACTAATTATTACAATTAGCGCTTTAAGTGCAGGATTAATTAAATCAACTGTTTTTCCAAATATTGAGGGAGATAATATTTTAATAAATTTAAAATTTCAAGCAGGATCAAGTGAAGAAAAGACAAAAAAATGGGTTGATTTTATTGAAAAAAGAATAATCGATAAAAATAAAGAGATTAGTACTAAATATAATAACGATATATCATTTATTAAGGATATTGAAAAGACTATTGGAAATATTCAAGCAGCTGATCAATGGACACCATCAGCTTCACAAAGTAGTGAAAAAGGATCATTAAATATTATTCTACTTCCGTCTGAAGAAAGATCTATTGGAACATCAGAAATAGCAAATTTTTTTAAAGATGCTGTTGGTGAAATACCAACTTCAGAATCACTTACTTTTGATATTGCATCACCATTTGGGAAGGCAATTAGTATTGCTCTTTTTTCTGATGATAATGATGAATTACTTGATGCAATTAATAGATTAAAACAATATATGCAAAATTTAAATGTTTTGAAAAATATTGAGAGTAGTGATCAGAAGGGTCTAAAGGAAATAAAATTAACACTTAAATCAAAAGCATATCAGCTAAATTTATCATCATTAGAAATTTTAAGTAAGATTAGAAGTAGTTTTTATGGGTTTGAATCTCAAAGACTACAATTAGGAACTGATGAAGTTAAACTATGGATTAGATATGATAATCGTGATAGAAATTCCATTTACGATTTGGAAAATATGAGAATTATTCACTTTGAAAACAGCTATAGATTAGGTGACTTAGTTAATTTGAATATTGAAAGAGATCTAATAAGTATAGATCATTTAAATGGTAAGAGGTCAGTTCAAATCGATGCAGATTTGTTAAATCCAAAGATTGATAATCCAATTTCTATAACAGATAATATTGAAGAGTTTATTTTTTCTGAAATCAAAACTGTTTACCCCTCAATTAAACACTCTGTTGAAGGTCAAATAAGATCCCAAAAGGAAACAGGCGGTTCTGTTAAAAAATCAGGTCCAATAGTTTTAATTTTAATGTTGACGATTATTTTATTTACCTTTAGAAGTATATTGCAAACTTTTGCAGTATTTACGTTAATACCATTTGGTTTTATTGGAGTAGGTTGGGGACACTTTATACATGATTTTCAACTTTCTATGTTTTCCTGGTTTGGAATGATTGCTTTAATTGGTATACTCGTTAATGATGCCCTTGTTTTTATTAGTAAATTTAATAAAAATTTAAAGTCTGGAATAAGGTTTGAAGATGCGCTGATTGTAACTGGATCATCAAGGTTTCGTCCAATTATTTTAACTTCATTAACTACTATTGTAGGACTAGCACCATTAATATTTGAAAAGGAATTACAAGCCCAATTTTTGATTCCAATGGCTATTGCTATTGCATATGGTCTAGTTTTAGCAACTTTTTTAACTCTTATATTTCTTCCTGCACAATTAAAAATTATAAATAAAATACGTTTTTACAGAGAATGGATTTTCACTGGAAATAAATTAAATAAAGAGAAAAGAGAGCCTGCTGTAAAAGAAATTAAATACGAAACTATTTAGTGTTATGAAATATTATCTTCTTTCAGTTTTCTTCTTTCCTTTATCTATTTATTGTCAAGATGTTTTAAACTTAAATACTGCATTAGAAATAGCTCTAAGAGAAAATATTGATATTAAGATTAAAATAAATAAAGAAAAACAATCTAGAAATTTAAATAACATTGGTGCTTCAGGTCTATTACCCAAAATAAATATTAATGCTTCCGCCGGTGCTAATAAAGGTAAAAGTAGTTTAGAATTTGCAACTGATGATTTTCCATCAATTAATGATGTTGAATCCGAATCTTCAAATATAAATTCTGTAGTTGAGTTGCAATATAATATTTTTAATGGTTTAGCCTCTATTTATACTTATCAGACGAACAAGAAGCTAAATAAATTACAATCGTTAGAAACAAAAATTGAGATAGAAAATGTGATTTTAAAATTATCAAAAGAGTTTTATGACGTTCTTTATCTTCAGGAACAAAAATATATACTTCAAGAACTAATATCAATTTCTTCTAAAAGATTTGAAAAAATAAAAACACAACATGAATTTGGAAATGTATCAAAAATTGACCTATTGGATGCTGAATTAGATCTTTATAATGATAGTATTGATTTTAAAAGATTAATAGTTCAATTAACTATTTCTAAAAACTCACTAAATCAAACATTAAATAGAGATATTAATTTAGATTTTTTAGTTGAAGTTGATGAAATATTTTTTAGTGATATTAAAATTGACGATTTACTATCAAAAATTAAACAAAATAAATTAGTATTAGCACAAATGTATAGGCTAGAAATAGCTAAAAACAATAAGAAAATAAACACGAGTTCATTTTTTCCCAGAGTGGGAGTAAGTGCTCAGTATGGATATATTAATAATGAAAGTAACACTAGTTTAATATTAAACCAATCCAACCTTGGATTTACTGGTAATTTAAATTTTACATGGCCAATATTTGATGGTTTTTCAAAAAGAAAGGCTTATCAAAATGCTAAAATTGAAGTTGAAACTAATAAGTTAAGATTGGAGTCAGTACAACAAGAAGTTATTAAAGAACTATATACTTTATATAACAAATACAAAAATAATCTTGAGCTAATAAATATTGAAAAGAAAAATGTAAATACTGCAAAAAAATATTTTGACAGGGCTAGTGATCAGTATTTTGAAGGCTTTATTGATAGAAATGAATTTAGATTAGCCCAATTAGAATTTTCAAAGTCTAAAACTAAATTAAATCAAACTATTTTTGAAACTAAAATATTAGAGCTTAATTTATTTAGTTTGTCAGGAGATATAATTGAAGTAGTTAATTAGTTAGTAAGCTAATTTTTTTAGTACGAAGTTCCAGTGTTTAAAAAATGAGGAGAAACTATTTTCAGGTTTAAAAATCCATTCTCTATCATCTTTTATTCCTTTGTAATTAAAGTTTAATGGATGTTCTTTGTAGTATACATCCGAACTTTTTATTGGTAAATCAGAAAACTCTCCAACAAATATTATTATGTCTTTAATATTTTTGGATAAATCAAGCATAAATTTCATAGAATTGTCGCTAATTGGATACTTTTTAAATATACTTGGTTCAATTAATAAAATTCTATTTGCATCAACTTCTTGGCGCCATTTTGTATCTAAATTATAAAAATTGTAAATACAAATAGGTTTTTCGTTTTGATTTGTAAACGAATCAGATTTTGGATAATTTACTTTTAAATTTAAGATTATTTCTTCTTCAAAAATACCTTCACATTTATAATTTATTAGTTCATCGTAGCTTTTATCTAAGATCGTATTTCTTTGATTACTATTTGTAAATCTATTAATGTTTTCTTGGTTAGCATAATATTTTTTGTTGCTGTTTGAGCCACATACCCACTGCCAGCTCAGTGCATTAGATCCCCAATCTGCATCTAGTAGATGGTAATACATCCATTTTGCTGGTATTTTCCAATGATATTTTCCAATATTAGTTACAAGACTTGCAACATACATTCTTAAATGATTATGCATATAGCCAGTATCATATAATAACTTTATTGAATTGTCAATAGCGCTTACTCCCGTATCAAAATCATTGACTTTTTTAGGCATTCCAATATTCTTATAATCTTTTTGTAGAGTTCTTAGATCTTCATTTATATTTTTATCAATCCATGTCATTTGCCAAAATTCTCTCCAAACTAATTCTTGAACAAATTTTTGCATTGATTTCAAGGAATAACCTTTTTCTATTAAAAAATCAAAGACTGATTTTGTAGATATTATTCCTCTTGAAATGTAAGGGGATAATTTAGTAACAGATCCATTAATAAAATTTCTATCTTTTGCGTATCTAATTGGATTAATTGTATCAAGTTTATTAATAATATCATTGTAATTTGTTATCATAATATAATTTTGTTATTAACTAAATCATTGAAGTGCAAAAACTTTTGGTCAAAATTTTTAAAACTTTTCGTTTGAAAAACAAACATGCAGTGATCTTTCATTTCGTGAACTTTTTTAGGACTACATAATTCAATTAAAAAACATGTGTTTTTTAGTACAGTGTAATTTTTCCAATTAGATAATAAATTATTTTTTGATAAGAATTTTAGTTTGTCAAAGTTATTACCTGACTTTTTACCAAGATTTTTAATAATTTTTATATTATTCATACTCAAACACTGCAGAACAAAAGAGGTGTTTTTTTTGTTCAAATTTTCATACGTTAATGTCTTATAATCAATTGAAAGCATATATAATTTTGGATTCATATTAACTACAGAAACATAGGTGCATATGTTCATATTGATTTCATTTTTATTGTATGTTGCTAAACTGTAAATATTTAAATCAGTTCTATTCCAAGGTCTTTTCATTGCTATTTACTTTAAAACTATATAATTTCATAAGAAATTTTTTATGTTCTTTTTTGCTATTAATCTTAAATGTGTATGTGTAGGAATCAGTCTGTATAACAAACTGATTTTCAGTAGATTGAAATGTTAGCTTATAATATGGACAGAATTCTACATATTCAGTGTTTTTATATCTAAAATAAAATACAACACCTTTAATTCTTAAGTCGAAATTTAAGAAAATATTATCATTGAAATTTTCTAAATCAATCTTTTTGTGTGGTGGAGAAATTTCTAAAAGTTTATACTTCTGTGAACCAAAATTATTCTCTTTAATTCTTTGAAAAATTGTAAAGCTTTTTCCACATTTTTCGTTGATTATTTTTTTAAGTTCTATGTCTTCTGTATTAATTTGGTAAAGCATATTTTATTTAAATTTTTCATAAAATTTTGTCATAACTATAGAATGAGGTAAGGTAATAACTGAAATTCCAATAATAGTTAAAAGTAAAATTGAAATGTTTATTATATTGTTTTGAGATAAGTAAATAAAAAATGAAAGAAAAGCTAATGATAGTAGAGTATGAGGTGTTAGCATAATTATAAATTTAGAAACACTCAGTTTTTTGTATAAAATATTTAGGTAATTAAATTCTTGTGACAAAACCTTTAAGGAATGTAAAAACACAAAATACAAAGTAAAACTAATAATTACTGGAAACAAATAAAAAGTAAAGTGTAATAAAAATAACTGAAACAATTCACTTTTGAATACACTTTTTTTAATTTGATTTTTGAACAGAAGAAAAAGCAGAGAAAGAAAAGTTAAAACATTACTTACATAAAATATAATTTTAAAAAAGTTAAAATAAAATAATGAGTTTAAGATTTCTGTATCATTAAAAGACGAAAATAGATTTATTAATTCTACTTCGTTGTAGTAAAATAAAGTTGACATTAAAGAAATTCCCCATAATAAGTATACAATTTTTTTGTTACTGTTAGAGATTTTATAATTTGCTAATTGGGATTCTCCAAAGTGATATGAAGATATTAACAAAAAAATGTAAAATGATATTATTGGTGAAATAAACCATGTAATTATATATATAATTATGCAAGAAACATATAAAGTATAAAATTTCAGATTGGAAATTTTCACTTCAGATTTTAATATAATGTTATCAATAGCTCCATGTGGTATTCCAAACAGAGTTATTAGAAATAGTGATCCTATAATCTGATGACTAATATCAACATCATTATTTAATGTAAAAATTGATGCTAATAAATAGCATGTTGTAAGGTATAAAAATGAAAATTTGTTCATGTATAAAAAAAAAGGAGCAGTTAAACTGCTCCTTTAATTATTGTTTTAATTAGTTATTTAGCTAATTCTTTCTTAGATTCAGAAATTGCAATAGTATATACAACTAAACCAAATCCAATTTTGTTGATAGCATCAGCAATGTTATACCATATATCAAGAGTACTTGCCTCAAATATTCCATTTAACCATCCACCATCCATACACATGTATCCAACTGGATATATAGCCCAACCTACTAATACAAACCAAGCTAGGTATCTAACTCCTTTTTTAACAACCTCAGATCCGCTTGAATCTGCAAGTCCGGCAACTTCTCCCATCCAAACTGAATGTAGTATATATAAATAACCTAAAGTTGATAAAACACCCCAAGTTACAGAATGTGAAGTAGTCCCGTCAACATTGAATGCTTCACCAATGTATCCGCATACTAACATCCATGTTGATGCAAATATTAACTTCCATAGTAAGGACTTAGTAGCTCCTGCTAATCTAGTTAATAGATAAAATTCAACACACATTAATGGAACTGTAAGTATCCAATCAACATATCTGAAGAAAGTTGGTGAGTCACCAGTCACTAAATTATAATCTCTCATATAGTAATAGTGAACTGCTGCAATACCTGTAATTAAACCAGATACTAATAAAGACATTTTCCACTTATCAGACACACTGTTTCTTTCAACGAAAAAGAAGACAGATGCTGCAAGCATCGCAATGTAGCCAATAAAAAATGTAAAGGCAACATAGTTGTCAGGCGCGATAGATTGTACAACATTTAATAACATAATTTTGTTTTTTTGGTTAATAATGAGCAAACATATAAAGTTTTTTTTAATTTGTATAACTTTTTTAATAAAAATTTATACGTACGTCATTTTTTTACTAATTTTGTACAAAATTTAAATTATGAATGAATATAAAAGTACAAAATTGTTTGATGGTTACAGCGTAGCCTTTAGGCAATGGAGAGCTGTACATTCACATTGTCAGTTCTTGCATGGATATGCAATGAAATTTAAAGTTACATTTATTGGTCAATTAGATCAACTTAATTGGGTATGTGATTTTGGCTCTTTCAAAAGAAATGGAATTAAAGAGCATATGTCATATATGTTTGACCATACAACCGTGGTAGCTTCAGATGATCCTATGCTTTCTCATTTTAAAAAACTGAATAAAGAAAATTTAATTCAACTAAGAATTATTGATGATGTTGGATGTGAAAAATTTGCTAAGTACGTTTGTGATTACATTAATAATATAGTCCAAAAAGAAACAAATAACAGAGTTAGAGTGTTAAAAGTTGAAAGTTTTGAAGGTGGAACTAAAAATTCTGCAATTTATCAACCTATTACTCATCCTCAAGTTGCTTACAGCAAAGAAAATATTGATAATAAAAAAATTACTGTTTAGTTATGGAAAAATTTTTGAAAAACGAATATAATTCTAATAACACTATTGAAGATACCAATTCAAATATTGATAGTGTTGAACTTAATGAAAATGATGTGAAAATTACTGTTTCATCAACAAATGATCTTACCTATAGTAGAGAGTATGATTCAAACTATATTCCATCTGAGGACGATATAAAGTCTTTTCCAGATTTACAAAATGGTCCATCATCACTAATACAAGGATCTGCTGTTTCTATCCATCAAGTAGGTATTCATAACTTTAGACTCCCATTAAAATATAAAACAAGAGATGGAAATAGTATTACTTTGGAAACAAAGGTTACTGGATCTGTTTCATTAGATGCCCACAAAAAAGGAATAAATATGTCTAGAATTATGAGGTCGTTTTATGAATTTAAGCAAGATTACGTATTTGAAAATTTACATGATATACTTTTAAAATACAAAGATAATCTTGAATCATTTAATGCAAAAATTGGTTTAAACTTTTCTTATCCAATTCTAAAAAATTCATTAAGATCTAAAAATTCAGGTTATCAATATTATAAAGTAACCTTGGAAGGAGATATCGACAAAAAAGGTAATTTCAGTAAATATCTTCATTTTGATTTTGTTTATTCCTCAGCTTGTCCTTGTTCATATGAGCTAGCTGAACATGCGAGAAAAAACAGAAATCAAGCAGCTGTACCTCACTCACAAAGATCAGTTGCAAGAGTATCTATTAACTTTAAAGACATCGTTTGGATTGAGGATTTACAAGAACTTTGTTTAAGAGCTTTAAATACTGAAACTCAAGTTGTTGTAAAAAGAGAAGATGAAATGGCATTTGCTGAATTAAATGGATCATATCTTAAGTTTGTTGAAGATGCAGCTAGACTATTATATGAGCAATTACAAGCAGATAAAAGAGTCTTAGATTTTAGAGTTATATGTTCACACCAAGAGTCTTTACATTCTCACGATGCAATCTCGGTAGTAACTGCCCCTAATAGTAAATTTAGCACAGATATTTCGCACGAGTTATGGTCAAGTTTAATACATACTTCTTAAAAATTATAAATAATCAAATAATCAAATAATCAATAACTAAATAAATAAAAAAATGAAAAAAATAGCATTAATTCTATCAGTTACAATATTAATTTCGTGTGGTTCTTCTGAGAATAAAAGTACAGAGGCAAAAACAAATGATATTAATACTAAAGAATCAGTTGAAAATGAAAAAAATTGGGAAGAATTTACAGTTGGTGCAGTTGGAAATACTATGTCTGAAATGAAATTTGATAAAAAAAATATTACTGTACAAGCAGGTAGTTGGGTTAGAATTAACTTAGTAAATGAAGGAGTTGATCCAGCGATGTTACATAATATAGTTTTTGTAAAGTATGGAACAAGAAAAGAAGTAGCGAAACAGTCTATTGAAGCTGGTCCAGACTTGCAATTTGTTCCTAAAAGCTCTGATGTTATTGCTTCTTCTGATTTAGCAGATCCAGGAGAAACGGTTATACTTGAGTTTGAAGCTCCAGAAAAAGGAAATTACGAGTTTATTTGTACATATCCTGGGCATAGTGAAATAATGAGAGGATATTTTTTCGTTAAATAAAGATATTTAATTTATTGGGGGATTTAGTATCCCCCTTTTTTAATATGTTTAATTACGCTTTTATTTTTATATTTTTTCTGCTTTGTATGGTAACTAAATTATTTTCACAAGATAAAATCAAAACCACTGATTTTTTTAAAGATCTAAACAAAGAAGAAAAAAGAATCATTGTTTTTAAAGGAACTGAGCCTGCCCATAGTGGAATGTATAATAACCATTTTGAAGACGGAATTTATGTTTGTAAGGCTTGTAATAATCCACTTTTTAATTCAACATCAAAATTTAATTCAAATTGTGGTTGGCCATCATTTGATGATGAAATAAAAGGTTCTCTTAAAAGATATGAAGATAATTCATTTTTCATGAAAAGAACAGAGATTTGTTGTGCCAATTGTAACGGGCATCTTGGGCATGTTTTTGAAGGTGAAAAATTAACTGAAAAAAACTTGAGACATTGTGTTAATTCGATAAGTATTAAATTTGTTAAAAAGAATTAACTTTATCAATACATTTTTTCATTGATTTATATGTTCTTTTAATATCATTGTCTAAGCCGATAGAAATTCTAACAAGTCCATCTGATAATCCAATATTTATCTTATCATTCTCTGGTATTTCTGATGATGTTGAGTGGCTTGGAGCTGAAAATAGTGTTTTATAAAATCCTAAACTAACTGCTAAATAACCAAGATTATTTTCTTGCATTTCCTCCATAAGTTGATTAGCTTTTTCCTTTGAATTCATATCAATTACTAACATTCCACCATATCCAAATTCTTTGTTCATTAGTTTTGACATTAGAGAGTTTTGCGGATGGTGTTTTAATCCAGGGTAGATAACAGGAATATTATCATTGAAAAGTTTTTCTGATAAATATTGTGCATTTTCAGAGTGTTTTTTCATTCTAACATGAAGTGTCCTGAGATTTTTTAAAATACTTGCTGCTCTCATTGAGTCCATGACAGGTCCAAGTAACATTGCGCTTCCAGAGTTAACATCTATTAAACTACTTATAAATTCTTCATCTGAACATATTATACCACCAACTGTGTCTGATGCACCATTAATAAATTTTGTTAATGAGTGAATAACAATATCAGCTCCAAGGACAGCAGGTGAAAAAATCATTGGTGTAAATGTATTGTCAACTACTAGCTTTAGGTTATGTGCTTTAGCTATTTTAGAAATATTTCTAATATCAGAGATTTCTAATAAAGGGTTGCTCATTGTTTCACAATAGATTAATTTAGTTTTTTTATTTATTTTACTTTTAATTTCATCTAAGTTTGTAGTATTAATAAAATGTGTTTTTATATTAAATTTTGGTAAATAATTTTGCATAAAAGCAAAAGTACCACCATAAACTGTTTGACTACTAATTATTTCATCACCTGAATTACATAATTCTAAAATAGTAGTTGTTATTGCAGCCATTCCAGAAGAAGTTAATACTGAACCTACTGTATTTTCCATTTCAGCTATTGCTTGACCTAAATATGATGTTGTAGGGTTAGTGTGTCTTGAATATAAATAACAACCTTCTCTGTTTCCTTCAAAAACATCATGCATTGTTTTTCCTGCCAAGTAAGTGAAAGTCGTAGAATCAGCTATTGATGGGTTAACCCCTCCAAATTCTCCAAAATATTGTAAATCTTGAATTTTATCTGCTGGGCTATTTTTTTTCTTTGTCATAATCTTTGTTAAAATAATCTTTTACAAAAATAAAAAGTCTAGCAAAAAAGAAAGAAAAAAAATTATTTATAATATCAAATCTGTTTTTAAAGTAGTATTTTTGACAAAATTTATAATATTAATAGCATGGATAGCAATAAAAAATCTAAATATAATTGGAATATGGTTGTTTTTTTAACATTGATTCCGTTAATCGGAGTTTTTGGAACAGCCTTTTATGTATATTATAATGGAATAGTATGGCAAGAGCCAGTAATTATGTTCACCCTTTGGTTTTTATCTGGAATGGGAATTACTATGGGTTATCACAGACTATTTGCACATAAAGCTTATAAAACAAATACTTTTGTTGAGTGGGTTTTAATGATCTTAGGATCAACAGCTTTTGAAAATACAGTTTTAAAATGGTCATCTGACCACAGAAAGCACCACACTCAGGCTGAAACAGAAAATGATCCTTATTCAATCACAGAAGGTTTCTGGCATGCTCATATTGGATGGATATTAAAAAATACTCCTGCTGAAAAGAATAAGGTAAAAGGGGTTAAAGATTTAGAAAAAAAATCTGCAATTATATTTCAGAACAAGTATTATTTTCAAATTGGTATTATAGTTGGTTTTATTTTTCCTCTAATTATAGGTTTTATTTATGGTAGACCTCTAGGTGCGGTTTTATGGGGAACTTTTTTAAGGATTACTCTTGTTCATCACGCAACATTTTTTATCAACTCTCTATGTCATTACGTAGGCGGTAGAACTTACGATTTTACTTCTACAGCTAGAGACTCATGGTTTGTTTCTCTTTTTACTTTTGGAGAAGGTTATCACAATTATCATCATAAGTTTCAGTGGGATTACAGAAATGGTATCAAATGGTTTGCTTTTGATCCAAGTAAGTGGATAATTAAAATTTTGTCATATGTAGGAATAACTTACGATTTAAAAGTTGCTCAAGATTATTTAATTTGGGAAAGTAAGGTTAATAGTTTAAAAGATCAATTAAACGAAAAGCTACAAAATTCTAGTGCCAATATTAAGAACGCTTATCATGATAAGCTTAATAATTTAAATGCTCAAGCTAAAAGTATTATTGAATCTTGGAGAAATATGGAGATTAAGTATATTAAAGATAAAGATAGTTTCACTTCTAAAATGGTTGAAAAATTTCAAAATGATAAGCTAATTTATCAAAACGAATTAAAAACTATTCTTGTAAGCTTTAAATTAATACTCTCGAATATTAAAAAAAATCAAATTTCACCCTCATTTATTAATTCATAATTACTTTTATGGTAGGTCTTTTTGATTTTAAATATTTTAAATGGATTGCTATTTTTTTTGGATGGTATTTTTTTGGATTATTTGGCGCTATTATTGCATATTTTTTAACTAATTTATTATTAAAAAAAAGAAGTAATAATTTGGATTTTGAAATTTCTTTACTAAGAATTTGTTCTATGCTTATTAAATCTGATGGTAGTGTTGAAAAAATTGAAGTTGATATTGTTAGAAACTATTTTAAAAGAACTTTTGGTTCATTTAAAGCAAATCAGGTATTTTCTAAAGCTAAAAATTCTAAGTTAAAAGAATATAATTTAGAACAGTTGGTAGAAGTATTAAAATCAAGAGTGATTCCAACTCAATATTATGCTATTCTACAACTACTTTTTGCTGTTGCTGCTTCAGATGGTAAAATTGCTAAAAAAGAAGATGATTTTATTGTACAAGTAGGTTTATTATTGCAATTTACCAGAGATAGAATACAAATTATTAGAAATCAATTTGTTAACACAAATGTAAGTAGTGAAGGTAGTACAAAGCAATACTTATCAGTACTGGGACTTAGTGAAGGAGCAACAAAAGATGAAATAAAATCTGCATATAGAAGTTTAGTCAAAGAGTTTCACCCTGATAAATTAAATGGTATGAGTCAAGGTATTCAAGATTTAGCAAAAGAAAAATTTCAGCAAATCCAAGCTGCGTATGAAAATTTAAATAAATCATATAATTAAGTTGATTTTTCTTTATTGTGTTATTAGCTAATAAAATAAATTATGTTTAGAATATATTTTTGTGGTTTGTGCGTATTAATAGTTGCAATTATTGTGAATGTATTAATTAAAAAAATTGGCATCTTAACATGGTACGATTTTGGTTCAATATTTTTAGTTAATGGTTTTCAATATTTGATGCAAGTAAGTCTCCTTTCTTTTTGTTGGTTATTTATTGTTTATCCGTTTACTTTAGGTCTTACTTATTTTTTAGCTGATAAGCTATATAATTTATTTTAGTATTATTTAACTTCTTAAAAAATCAATTTAAAATCATTAAATTTGTAGTAGTCCAAAATAACAAGTATGACAAGAATTTTATTTATTTTAATTTTTATATCCAATATTGGTTTTTCTCAAACCAGTATGAATATGAACTTGTTAGGAACATATAATTATCCAAATACTGAAGGAAGTGATATATGGGGTTGGGCTGATAACACTGGTAATGAATATGCGCTTGTAACTTTACAAAATGGTTTTTCAGTGGTTGATGTTACTAATCCATCTAGTCCTATTGAGAAGTTTTTTATATCTGATTTAAATTCAACTTGGAGAGATGTAAAAACATGGGGTAATTATGCATATGTTACAACTGAAGCCGACGTAGGCTTACTAATTGTTGATTTGTCCGATATGTCAGGTAATACATATTGGCGTTTGACTCAGTTTACAAATCCTTATAATGGCACCGCAATTACGTTTACAGCTGCTCATAATATATATATAGATGAAAATGGTATTGCTTATATTTTTGGCGCTTCATCAAATTCAGGAACAAACCCTGCTGATGGAGCAATATTTCTTGATGTAAATGCGAATCCAATAAATCCTCATTATTTAGGTTATTGGAATGAAAATTATATACATGATGGTATGGTTAGAGGAGATACGATGTGGGCTGGATGTATATATGCAGGTGAACTATTTGCTGTTGATGTTTCTAATAAATCAAATCCTATCACATTAGGATCTTATCCTACACCAAGTAATTTTACTCATAATATTTGGGTTTCTGATAATGGTCAATATGTTTTTACAACGGATGAAGTAAATGGTGCTTATATTGGTGCATATGATGTTTCTGATTTAAATAATATTCAAGAAGTAGATAGAATACAATCAAATCCTGGTACTAATTCTGCACCTCATAATACTCATGTCGATGGTAATTTTTTAATTACTTCTTATTATAAAGATGGGACAACTGTTCATGATATTACATATCCAAATAACATGATACAAGTTGCATATTATGATTCATACTCTGGTAGTGGTGCTGG
>CEWG01105178.1_pt1 | contig 35806 bp, 31 predicted proteins | sample 361411 | NCBI WGS metagenome assembly CEWG01 (sample SAMEA2622173, study PRJEB7988) | marine metagenome | biome: marine biome (ENVO:00000447); feature: surface water layer (ENVO:00002042); material: "saline water (ENVO:00002010), including plankton (ENVO:xxxxxxxx)" | depth 5 m | reverse complement strand
AAGGATTTCGCCATATCAAAATATTCAGAAGACGTTACTGACTTCATTGAATTAAGAGACAGAGCTTCCACTGATTACCTTGATTCTATTGGAGGTATTTCTCTGTTTGGATTTACTTCCTATAACGATGCCAAGGGTAAAGAGCTTAATAAAGGACTTGACTTAAAAGGAGGAATTAATGTTATTCTTCAAATCTCAGTTAAAGATATTTTGAAAGGACTGGCAGAAAATTCTAAAAACCCTGCTTTTACTGAAGCTTTAAATGAATCTGATGCCTTGCAGCAGCGAAGCAATGACCCCTATATTGAAAGCTTTTTTATTGCTTTTGAAGAATTTAGTGGTGAAGTAAATTTGTCTCATCCAGATATTTTCGCCAATCGGACATTAAGTGATGAAATTACATTTCAGATGAGTGACCAAGAGGTCCAGCCAATTTTAAGAAGAAAAGTAGATGAATCTATTATTTCTGCTTTTGAGGTTTTAAGAAAACGTATTGATAAATTTGGTGTTACACAACCAAACATTCAACGTCTTGGAAATTCTGGTAGAATTTTAGTTGAACTTCCAGGAGCAAAAGATGTTGACAGGGTTAAAAACCTTTTGCAAAGTACAGCCCAATTAGAATTTTGGGAGACCCACAAAAATAATCAGTTTATGAATTTCCTAGCCCAGGCAAATGAATATTTAAAAACCATTGCTGTAGATCAGATTGATAATGCTCAAGAAGATGAGAAATCATCGATAGACGACTTATTAGCTGATGTGGAGGCTCAGGATTCGACAAGTACTGTTTCGATTAATCCTCTCTTGGATTTAATTGTTGGTTATGGTTTTCAAGGTGGACCTGTTCTTGCACAATTCGCATCTAAAGATTCAGAAAAAGTAATGGGATATTTAGATACTCCAGAAGTAAGAAAACTTCTACCAAGGAATCTGAGATACACCAAATTTGCATGGGGAAAACCAGAGCAAAACAGTGAAATTATTGAGTTGTATGCTCTCAAATCAAACAGAGATGATATTGCTCCACTTAGTGGTGGTGTTGTAGTTGACGCTATGCAGTCATATGATATGTCCGGTAGTCCTGCTGTTTCAATGCAAATGAACTCTCAAGGAGCGAGAACCTGGGAGGCAATGACTGGAAAAGCATTTCGTGAGACAACAAACATTGCAATTGTTCTAGACGATATTGTTTATTCAGCTCCTGGAGTATCAAGTGGACCTATTTCTGGTGGGCGTTCAGAAATTACAGGTAATTTTTCTCTAAATGAGGCAATTGACTTGGCCAATGTATTAAGAGCAGGTAAACTACCTGCTGCAGCTGAGATTATTCAATCCGAGATTGTTGGTCCCTCACTTGGAAAAGAGGCAATTCAGAGTGGTATATATTCGTTTATAATTGCCTTGATTTTAGTTTTAGTTTGGATGGTATTTTATTACGGATTTGCAGGAATATTTGCAGATATAGCACTTGTGTTAAACATTTTACTCATTTTTGGAATTCTCGCTGGATTAGGTGCTGTTCTTACACTTCCAGGTATTGCTGGAGTTGTATTGACGATTGGAATTTCTGTTGATGCTAATGTACTAATTTTCGAGAGGATTCGTGAGGAGCTTAAAAAAGGCAAAGGCTTAAGAAAATCTGTTGCAGATGGTTTTAATAATGCCCTCTCTTCAATCTTGGATGCAAATATTACAACTGGTCTTACTGCTCTGATACTTTTTGTATTTGGAACGGGACCAATTAAAGGTTTCGCGACCACCCTGTTGATAGGTATTGCAACTTCTTTATTTACAGCAATCTTTATCACAAGATTATTCATTGATGCGAGAAATGAAAAGGGTCGGCGAGTTTCAATGGGAACTACGTTAACACAATCACTACTAAGTAATATCAATTTAAGTTTTCTAGAAAAAAGAAAAATTGCATATGTAATTTCAAGTTTAATATTAACTACTAGTTTAATTTCATTGAGTTTCCAGGGGTTAAACCAAGGGGTTGACTTTGTTGGAGGACGATCATATACTATTCGTTTTGATAAGATTATTAGCCCTAATGCAGTACAATCTACTCTCATAAATACTCTTGGAAGTGCAGAAGTAAAAACCTTTGGTAATGAGAACCAATTAAAAATCACAACTAAATACAAGGTAGACGTAGAGGGATTAGCAGTTGATAATGAAATCCAAAATATTCTCTATAATTCTTTACTTTCTTTTTTGCCTGATGGTTACACCTATGATCAGTTCGTTAATGGCTCTGATGACAAACAGGTTGGAATAATGTCCTCAATTAAAGTAGGTCCTACTATAGCCGACGATATTAAGAAAAATTCTTTTCTTGCAGTCATTGGATCACTCATTGTAGTTTTCCTTTATATTTTATTGAGGTTTAGAAGATGGCAGTTTTCTCTTGGTGCTGTTGCAGCAGTATTTCACGATGTCCTTATTGTTTTGGGAGTTTTCTCATTAACCTATAAGTTTATGCCTTTTAGTATGGAAATCAATCAGGCATTTATTGCAGCCATACTTACAGTTATTGGTTATTCATTGAATGATACTGTAGTTGTTTTTGATCGAATAAGAGAATTTGCAGGAGAACATACTAAATGGAAATTTAATAAAACAGTAAATGCTGCTTTGAATAGCACTCTGAGTAGAACTTTGAATACATCTCTAACCACACTAATTGTTCTCCTTGCAATTTTTATTTTTGGTGGAGAATCAATTAGGGGCTTTATGTTTGCGTTAATTGTAGGAGTAATTGTTGGAACCTATTCCTCTGTTTTCATTGCAACACCTGTGATGTACGACACTCATAGAGGAAAAGTAATTACTGACGAGGGAAATAGACTCTAGTTTTAAAAGAGTTCACTTGTTTCTTATTGAAAATATTCACTTTTAAAGGCACTTTTAATATGTTCAAGGTGGTGGTCACCATGCCATGAGTAGAGTGCTAGTACTACGTGTAGGGGATACTTTTTCTCTCTATTTGGGTGAAAGTAGCTCCTATCTAAGTTTTCTAGTTCGATACTATTTAAAAGGATTGACCATCGATTGTGAATACCTTTAATCATCTGCAAGCTACCACTTATATCTTTAAGAGTAGCGTCTGCTGTAGATGCCCAATCTGATGGCTTATAATCCATAATTGTTGGAGTATTAACTAAAAGCGCTTGTTTGAATCTTATATAATTATGGGCATGACTATCGGCAAGATGATGGATGATTTGAGCAACTTGCCAACCACTAGGGCGGTATGACTTTTTTAAATCAGTAATGGTATAATCTTTAATCTCTTCTTCTAGTATGTTTGGGTAATCAGCAATTTTTTTTTTGTGGAATTCGAACCTTTTTTTTGACATTTTAGGTTCCCACTCAAATTTTCCAATAGGGTATTTTAGTTTTTCAAGTTCCCAATCATTCATGACTATTTTGTTAAGCTCTTTTTTTCCCTAATGATAATATAAGAAGACCTAGCCCAAGTATAATAAATGGAATACTCAACCACTGACCAGTTGAAAACATTGGCATCACACTTTCAAAACCACCTTGGCTCTCTTTTATAAACTCTACAAAAAAACGAATAGTAAATAATCCAATAAAGAATATTCCTAGTAGGAAGCCTTTATGATCTCTTAAGTTTGTATTGTAAAGTTTTCTTAGTAAGAAGAATAGTATTAAATAACCAAAGGCCTCGTACATTTGAGCAGGATATCGAGGAAGTGTTTCTCCACGATTTCGAAAAACCACACCAAAATTAGAGCCAGTGTATTTTCCCACAATTTCTGAGTTAAAAAAATTTCCAGTACGTACAAGAAAACCACCAATAGCAACAGGAATGGTCAAACGGTCAAGTATCCATAGTAATGGTTTAAACTTATAAGTTCTCTGGTATGCATAAATACCTATCATGATACCAAGGGTCGCTCCATGACTTGCCAAGCCTCTAAAGCCTATGAATTCATAACCTGAAATTAATCCAAAAAACATAGTACCCCCATCAATCGCTTTTATCGGGAGTAAAATTTCTAAAGGATGGTCTTTAAAATAATCCCAATTGTAAAAAAAAACCTCTCCTAATCTAGCCCCAAGTAAAGTAGAAACAACCATAAAGATAAAAAGAGGCTCCAAGTATTTTTGGTCTATATTTTCCTTGATAAATATTTTTTTATAAATGCGAAGACCATATAAAAAAGCGATGATAAACATTAAACTATAGATATGAATACCAAAACCTCCTATTTCAAAGAGTTTTTCACTTGGCGCCCAATTAATTTTTAAGTTTATCATGATATTTTTTGATCTTTTGGTTTAAATGTAATATAAATTATGTTTTATCAATTATAAATAACTATGGAACAGGGTCGAAACCACTTTTTCCCCAAGGATGACACTTCGAAATACGTTTTATAGTCAAAATGATCCCTTTTAAGGGACCATGCTTGGTTATGGACTCCAAAGCATAATTAGAACAAGTAGGAGTAAATCGACATGAAGGAGCCAAAAGTGGGGAAATAAGATTTTGATATAACTTGATAAGAAATATAAATGGAAAAATCATAATTTTTTTAAAAATCTTCGTTGTCACTTAATCAAATGAAAATTTCGTGATATCTTTTCCGTCATTAAGGTAAATGCCATATTTTTCGAGTTGGTCTCTAATTTTGTCAGAGGTTTCAAACTCCTTATTATTTCTGGCTTTCTCTCTTAACTCTATAAGTAAATTTATAGTTTGATTCAGTTTTTCTTCAGTGCGTGAATTAGATTTTTTTACAACATCAATACCTAGGACGTCATAAATGAAAACCGGAAGCATATCATTTAAAACTTTCAATTGACTGTTTTTAATTGGTTGATGTTTATTAATTACAAGGTTTATAAACTTTACTGCTTCAAAAAGCTGGGCAATAAGCAGCGGACTATTAAAATCGTCATCCATAGCCTTATAGCAATTTTTGAGCCATTTATTAGTATTGAATTCACCAATCTCACTGCCTGGTTTACATCTGGAGAGATTATCTAATGCTTCAATTAACTTTCTATACCCCTTTTCAGATGCATTCAGTGCCTCTTCGCTTATATCTAAAATTGAAGAATAGTGGGCTTGTAACATGAAGAATCGTATCACTTGAGGACTATAGGGCTTACTAAATTTATCATTTTTACCAGTAAATATATCAAGTGGAAGTATGTTATTTCCAGTAGATTTTGACATTTTTTTACCATTCAATGTCAGCATATTTGCGTGAAGCCAGTATTTGACAGGACTTTTTTTATTTATCGCTTGAGCTTGAGCAATCTCACACTCATGGTGGGGAAATTTCAAATCCATTCCTCCACCATGAATATCAAAAAAATCTCCTAAGTATTTAGTACTCATTGCAGTACACTCTAAATGCCAACCTGGAAAACCATCGCTCCATGGTGAGGGCCAACGCATGATATGTTGGGGCCCAGCTTTTTTCCACAAAGCAAAATCTTGCGGATTTTTTTTATCACTTTGGCCTTCAAGTGATCTAGTGTTATGGATTAGTTCATCTATTTTTCTTCCACTAAGCTGACCGTAATCATATGTCTGATTATATTTTAACACATTAAAGTAAACAGATCCATTTACCTCGTAGGCTAAACCCTCTTTTAAGATGTTTTTAATTAATTCAATTTGTTCAATTATATGCCCTGTGGCAGTAGGCTCAATACTGGGTGAAAGTGTATTGAATTTTTTTAGTATTTCATGAAAATCAACTGTATAGCGTTGGACAACCTCCATTGGTTCAATTTTTTCAATTCGGGCTTTCTTCGCAATACGATCTTCACCGTAATCTTCATCGTTTTCGAGATGTCCAGCATCGGTAATATTTCTTACGTATCGTACTTTATAGCCAAGATGCGTAAGGTATCGATAGATTAAATCGAAAGTTATAAAGGTACGGCAGTTTCCAAGATGGACATTACTATATACAGTAGGTCCACAAACATACATTCCAACACGGTTCGGATTAATAGGTTTGAAGGGCTCCTTTCTGCCACTAATTGAATTTAAAACTACTAGAGAGTGATTAATCAAAACTCCGTTTCAAGTTTAATATAGTCTAAAAATTCACGTTTGGTTTCATTGTTTTTAAAAACACCGCTAAATTCAGCAGTCACTGTACTGCTAGAAATATCCCGTATTCCCCTGGAGTTTACACACAAATGTTTTGCATCAATAACACAGGCAACATTTTCAGTTCGAAGAATTTTTTTTAATTCATCTACAATTTGAAGAGTTAGCCTCTCTTGTACCTGAGGGCGACTTGAAAAATAATCAACAATCCTATTCATTTTAGATAGCCCAACAACAGTTCCATTTGATATGTAAGCTAAATGAGCTTTACCAAAAATTGGCAGTAAGTGATGTTCACATGTAGAGTAGAGTGTGATATTTTTTTCTACTAACATCTCCCCATATTTGTATTTGTTTTCAAAAGTAGATGACTTAGGTTTATTTTCAGGTTTTAGTCCACTAAAAATTTCATTTACAAACATTTTTGCGACTCTTCTTGGTGTTCCTTTTAAACTGTCGTCTGAAAGATCCATTCCAAGAATATTTAAGATTTCATGCATCTTCTCTTCAATGAGAATTGTTTTTTCTGTATCACTAATTTTGAAGGCATCTTCTCTAAGAGGTGTTTCCCGCGAGATAGATCTGTGATCGTCACCTATTTCATCAAATTGTTTTGAAAGTAAGTTTTCTAATTTCATAAGCTTTATTAGTTGTGCAAAGATAATTATTTATGAACAAATATTGGGTATAGAATTACTTTACAACTATTTAAATTGAGTATTATAATTTTATTGTTAGACCAATACAGAATTGTGTTTGTAAGTTTTTTAAATTTATGATCTGATTAAGTCCCTCTTGATACATTAACTCTGCTCGTTCAATTTTTTGATTTAAAATACCAAAATTTAATAAACTACCTCCTAAATCATACCCAAGGCCAAAAGAAAAACCTTGGTTTTTATCATTAATTTTTTTGTTAATCGATTGTTGGTTATGATAACCGGCACGGAAACTTAATCGGCTTAATCGATACTCTCCACCTAGCTTTAAAGTGCCTGCCGATTTTAAAGACCTTTCAATTGTATTATTTTGATTTATAAAGTTTCTGTCCCCATCTCCAACATTAAATTTTAAATTTGTAAGATCCGTGTAATCATATTGAAGGCTAATCAAGCCTTTTGAACCAAAAACACGAGCTAACCCAACTGATAAAATTGAAGGAGTCTTCAGATTATATTCATAAATATTGATGACTCTAGGATCAACAATATCAATACCATTTATTTTTGAAGTTTCGAGGTACTGAAATAATTCGTCGGTAAGGCTATACCAAACTGGACTTTGATAACTTAGACCAACTCTGAAGTATTCTAATTTATAAATTGCCCCAATTTGAAAAGAGAAACCGCTTCCAATACTATTTAAATCATTTTCAAATAAGGTTGAGATAAAATCGGAGCCTGAGCCATAATTGAATTCAGTTAACCTGTCAATTCTTTTGAATTCTGTATAGTGACTATTGAGGTTGATTCCAAGGTATAATTTTTCTTTGAATTGACCACTAATATTAAAACTATGTTTACTATTATATCCGGAGTTGGAGACAAAAAAGTCGTGATCAACAGCTTGTTTTTGTGGATTACTATTGGAACGATATAAGTTGTTAAAATCTATCTCATCAAATGGGTCAATTACGTAACCTTGATATCCCAGGAAGGCTTGTTGAGAAGGAAATCCAAAGTTATTTCCAAGATATTCGTATGATTCTGATAACGTTTCATTATCATAAGTTTTAATCCGTCCAAACTGTATACCATTCGCAAAAACAAGAAAATAATTATCAAGTCCAACTTTATCATTTGTTCCGGTTGCCCTGTATTTATTTTCATAGTCATGAGTTCTCTGATAGTTATAAGCAAAGCTCAATTTATATAAATTTCCATCATTAGTGTTTCTTAAAACAAGAACCACTCCAAACTGATTTATATTACTATTTTCAGAATCTATACTGTTTCTGTTTTCTAGATAACTCGAACTAATCTGATTGTTATTTGAATTTAAGGTTGCATTAAACTCAGAATTTACGAATACTCCGCCAGCGGCTGGATTAACGCTTATGGCAGAAAAATCTCCTCCCAAGGCATTGAATGCTCCACCCATTGAAATATATCTGGGGGTACCTGAAATGTCAGGTCGCGCATATCTCAAAGCATCCTCAATTGATTGAGCATTGATTATAACACTAAATAGGCTCACTAATATGCTATTAGATAAGTACTTTTTCATTTTACTAATTAAAAATTAACGTCCCCTTGAGCTACTACCTCTACTGCTGCTGCTTGAAGACCTTGATCCAGAACTGTAATTTTGTGATGAGGAATAGGATCTACCGCTACTATAATTTGAATATCTCGAGGCTCCGTAATTATTTGATGATCCACTCCTATTTTCATATGATCTTCTAGGGTAATTGTTAATATTATTGGAATCTCTGGAGGAAGTGGTTTTCTGGTTTGATGATCTTGATGCAGAAACATTATTATTGCTTTTATTACCATTATCAGATTTTCTTCTCACATTATAACGTCTATTTTTTGAGTCACTAGTTTGAATATTGTTATTTGAATAAGTTCGATTCTGATTAGTATAATTATAATTTGATACCGCTTGAGATGATCTTCCACCCCTTGATGTATTTGATCTTGAATTAACATAATTACCCCTGGAAAACCCTGAATAGGAATAACCCATGTTATACCTATTTAAGGGATAGCCATCATAAAAAAATCTGGATCTAAATGGAAAGCCATAAATATTTAATGGAAAACCATATCCATAAAATGGCGAATAAAAATCGAACCCCCATGGATTATAAAAGTTTCTGTAACCTAAACCATAATAACCTCCCCAAAAAGGATCAATAAAAGAATTGAAATATCCCCTATTGAATAACCAACCGTTATTAAAAATCCCCCAAGGATTATAATTGAAATTATATATTTCGAAACTTGAAGGTCTATCACCCCATGGCGCATGAGAATTAACCGCTTTTTTTTCGCTATTTTGACTTGTATAATTGTCGGAGTCAGTAAAGGTTTCGGTTTGATTTTGATTTAATGAGGAATAATCATCTGCTAGGTTACCAAAGTAATCCTTATAATAAATATTTTTTCTACTACTTTCGGATGGTTTTTTTTTAATTTCACTAAAATAGGAATCACCATAAATTCCATCAGAACTATAATAAGAGACACCCTGAAAAGTTGTACACGAAAAAGTTGTCAAAAGAAAAAATATGCTCAAAAAACTAAGTGATTTAATAAAATAAAAATATGTTTTCATGTTTGACAATTTTGTAGTGAATCACAAACAAAAGTAGTAGTTTTGTTTATCACTATGTTTATTAATAATTAAAACAAAATCTGTGCCAAACTTTTAATGGGAAAAAAATTAACGAAGAGATCTGAAGATTATTCAAAATGGTATAATGAGCTTGTGGTCATGGCTGATTTGGCTGAAAACTCTGCCGTTAGAGGTTGTATGGTAATTAAGCCTTATGGATACGCTATATGGGAAAAAATGCAGAGTCAATTGGATAAAATGTTCAAGTCCACTGGACATCAAAATGCTTATTTTCCATTATTTGTTCCCAAAAGCTTATTTGAAGCTGAAGAGAAAAATGCAGAGGGTTTTGCGAAAGAATGTGCAGTTGTAACTCATTATAGACTTAAAACTGATCCTAATAATAACTCAAAGTTAGTTGTTGATCCTCAGGCTAGGCTTGAGGAGGAATTAGTTGTTCGTCCAACTAGTGAGGCTATTATCTGGAACACATATAAGAACTGGATTCAGTCCTATCGAGATTTACCTATTCTCATAAATCAGTGGGCTAATGTAGTGAGGTGGGAAATGAGAACCCGACTATTTTTGAGAACAGCAGAATTTTTATGGCAGGAAGGCCATACTGCTCATGCTGAAAAAGATGAAGCGATAAAGGAGACAATACTAATTAATGATCTTTATGCTGATTTTGCAGAAAAATTTATGGCTATGCCAGTAATTAAGGGTATAAAATCAGAATCTGAGCGTTTTGCGGGGGCGGAGGAGACTTATTGCATTGAGGCATTAATGCAAGACGGGAAAGCTCTTCAAGCGGGAACTTCCCATTTTTTGGGTCAAAACTTCTCAAAGGCTTTTGATGTTAAATTTGCAACACGATCAGGTGAATTAGAACATGTGTGGGCTTCTTCATGGGGTGTTTCTTCCAGATTAATGGGAGCTTTAATTATGACACATGGTGACGATAACGGTCTAGTATTACCACCAAATTTAGCTCCGATTCAAGTTGTCATTATACCAATATATAAGGGAAATAAGGAGCTTAAAACCATTTCAAAAGTAGCTCATAAAATTTATTCACAACTTATTGCAGCTGGGATTTCAGTTAAGTATGATGATAGAGATAATTTTAAGCCAGGATTCAAATTTAATGATTATGAACTCAAAGGTGTCCCAATTAGAATTGCTATTGGCCCTAGGGATTTAGAAAATAATGTAGTTGAATTAGCCAGAAGAGATACATTAGAGAAAAAATCTATTCCAATGAACGAGATAACTAATCATATTAAAATTATTCTAGAGGATATACAAAACAACCTTTATGATAGAGCAAATTCATTTCGTGAGGAACGTATCACAGCAGTTGAAACTTTCGATGAATTTAAATCTATATTATCCTCAAAAGGAGGTTTTATTTCTGCTCATTGGGATGGAACTTCTGAGACAGAACAGTTAATTAAAAAAGAAACAAAAGCCACAATTCGTTGCATACCTTTTTCTAAAAATATTAAAGCTGGGTATTGTGTTTACTCAGGTAAACCCTCCCTTCAAAGAGTTTTATTTGCGAAGGCATATTGATTCAACACAATATTTTTCATGTAATTGTAACATTAATTTTGGTTGCATAATTATTTTTTTAAATGTAAATTTGGCTCCCAAAATATTGGCCCGTTCGTCTATCGGTAAGGACGCCAGGTTTTCATCCTGGAAAGAGGGGTTCGACTCCCCTACGGGCTACAATTGTCCTTCTGCATATAATTACTTATATTAAAACTTTTTGTTACTCAATATATAAACAAAACTCAAAAAATCTTTATACATTAGGATGACATAGTTTTGTATCTAATAATGAATTTTAGCCTCTTTATACGATCATTTTTTTGTAAAAGACGTCTTTTCGTTTTCTTTACATTTATACTATTATTGTCCAACTACGCTTGTAAACGAGATAAGAATCCTGAGTTCATTTTTAGGGCCAGTATGTTAGTTAAAGAAAATCATACCTGGTATAAAGCTTTTATCTATTTTGGTGAACTTATTAGGGAGAGATCAAATGGACGAATGAAATTGGAAGTTTATCCCTCCGAACAATTAGCTAAAGAACTTGAGGCTATCAGATTGATTAGAGCTGAAGTAATAGATATGACTATATCAGCAGCTTCCCTGACTAACTTTTCGGAAATACTTACTTTTTCAGATATTCCCTTCTTATTAAAGGATACCATTGCAATGCATAAACTAATTAATAGTTCTATTGGAAAGAAAATAGAGAAACAAATGATACAAAAAATTGGAGTTAGAGCTATCGGATATTTTCAAAGAGGTGAGCGTCATTTGACCTCTAACCGTCCAATTAAGCACCCCGATGATTTGGATGAATTAATCATAAGAGTTCCAAATGCCCCCTCATATGTTGTAGCCTGGAAAGCTTTAGGTGCAAAACCAACTCCTATGGCCTTTTCAGAGGTGTTTTCATCCCTTCAGCAAGGAACAATAGAGGCACAGGAAAATCCATTTGCAATGATAAAAAATGCTGGTTTTAGTGAAGTTCAAAAATATCTAAATCTTACAGGACACGTTGTATCATGGGGCTATCCAATTGTAGGTGAAAAACAATTTCAAAAATTACCGGATGATCTTAAAACCATTTTTTTGCAGGCAGCAAAGGAGATGCAAATTTATGAGCATAGATTATTTCTAAATAATGAATCCAAAGTTCAAAAGCAATTACAAGATGAGGGTATGGTTTTTGTTCAGGTTGATAAATCTTCATTTATGAAAAAGGGAGAAAAAGCAGTATACCAAAGCTTATCTCCTGATATGCAAAAAATATATGATACTATTAAAAAAATTACACAATGAGTTTCAAGATTTTTTTGTCAAAGTTTTTAAAGTACGGTTCACTTTTGGCTAGTCTTGGATTTATCTTCACAGTTTTACTTCAAATTTTTTCAAGATTTTTTCTCTCTGATGTTCCGTCTTGGACTGAGGAAGCGTCTAGGATTTTATTTATTTATTCTATTGCATTTTCTAGTGGTTTAGCTTATCGTGGTAATTATTTTGTTTTTCTTGAAGCTTTTTATTCTGGATTTTCAGATTATTTCAAGAGAATAGTAGACCTTACGTCTACTATTTTTAGTTTTCTCTTATTCGCTTTTTGTGGATTTTATTCAATTTCAATGATTCAAATGGGGTTCTACGAATTCTCCCCTACACTTCAAATTATTATGGCCATTCCATTTTTCAGTATTTTATTGCTAAGCTTTTCAATTAGTTATTACAGTTTTTTAGCTTTTTTGAAAAAAATAAAATTTTGGAAACTATGACTATATTACTAATATCGGTATTTATTATATGTCTATATTTTCGTTTTCCTATTGCTTTTTCCCTTGGATTATCTTGTTTGATTTACTTTATTTTTAAAGGAACACCTTTAGTTGTAGTTCCAATGAAAATGTATGCTGGGATTGATGTTTTTGTCTTACTAAGTATCCCAGGGTTTATAATTGCAGGGAATTTAATGAATCACGGTGGGCTTACTGACAGAATAGTTAAATTTTGCAATCATCTTTTAGGTCATGTCCGAGGAGGTCTTTCTTATGTAAATATTAGTGCCTCTATGCTTTTTGCTGGTATTTCAGGTACTGCAATTTCTGATACAGCAAGTTTAGGATCAGTAATGATACCAGCTATGAAAAAGGAAGGTTATGATAGTGACTTCTCATGTGCTGTTACCGCTGCTTCCTCAACCGTTGGCCCTATTATACCCCCTAGTTTACCGATGATTATTGCCGCAACTTTAAGTGGATTATCAGTAGGAAAACTTTTTCTTGCTGGTGCTATTCCAGGACTTTTATTAGGATTGGGACTGATGTTAGTTGCATATCTTATTGCTAAAAAAAAGAAATATCCTAAACATCATAGAAGCTCATTATCACAAATTCTTAAAAGCTTTACAAATACATTTTGGGCCCTTTTAATGACATTTATCATCTTATTTGGAATTGTTGGGGGAGTATTCACCCCCACTGAGGCTTCAGTTATTGCTGTTATCTATGCATTAATTATTGGAATATTTATTTACAAAAAACTGAATTTTAAAAACATTTCAGTAGTAATTTTGGATTCCATGAAAACTACTGCATCTCTAATGGTTTTAGTTGGTTTTGCAAATTTATTTGGGTTTATTCTAATCACTGAACAAATCCCTCAACGCATATCCGAACAAATTCTTTTATGGACTTCTAATAAATACGTGGTTTTATTATTAATAAACTTATTGTTGATATTTGTTGGGACATTTATGGAAACAATAGCAGCATTACTAATACTTTTCCCAATATTACTAAAAGTAGCTGTAGAGGTAGACGTTGAGCCAATGCACTTTACAGTAATTGCGGTTCTCAATTTAATTATTGGATTAACAACCCCTCCAGTAGGAGTTTGTTTATTCGTTGCTTCAAGTATTGGAAAAACTTCAATAGGAAAAGTAAGTAAGGCTGGACTACCTTTTCTTGCAGTTAGTCTTTTTGTACTAATTCTAGTTTCACTTTTTCCAGAATTATCTCTTTTCCTACCTGAACTGATTATTGATTAGTGCCTAATTTTTGCTAACCTTTTTTAAACTTACAAAAATTGTTTTCGAAAGAAATTAGTGTAATTAATTTGAATGGATTAGGTGATTTAAGAAAATTTTTAAAGAAATATTTTTATTCATTTTATGTGTCAGAAAATAATTTAAACGTGTGAATTCTTTTATTAAATAAAAAAACTATTAAATTTGCAGCCTGTTATAATTATTCAAAGAGCTTAAAACCTTATCTATGGCAAATCATAATTCTGCATTAAAAAGAATTCGCTCTAATTACAAGAAGCGCTTACGAAACAGATTTCAACATAAAACTGCTCGTAATGCAATTCGTAGATTGAAGGAAACAAGTAACAAGAAAGAGGCTAAAAAGAATTTCCCCTTAGTAATTTCGATGATTGATAAACTTTCCAAAAAAAATATTATTCATCGAAATAAAGCAGCAAACTTAAAATCAAAGCTTACTAAATTAGTAACTACTTTATAGTTAGTCTACAAATTTTTGAATTATAAATCAGAGTAATTATTTCTTTATGAATTCATAGAAATGAGAAACTCCTCGTTGTTTTTAGTTTTGACAAATCTGTCATTAATAAACTCCATTGCTTCAACTGGATTCATATCTGCCAAATATTTCCTCATAATCCACATTCGTTGAATTGTATTTTCGTCCAAAAGCATATCATCTCTTCGAGTGCTTGAGGAAATAAGGTCTATTGCAGGAAAGATTCTTCGATTAGCAATTCTTCTATCCAGTTGAAGCTCCATATTTCCTGTTCCTTTAAATTCTTCAAATATAACTTCATCCATTTTTGAACCAGTCTCTGTCAAAGCAGTTGCAATTATTGAGAGGGATCCACCTCTTTCTATATTTCTAGCTGCACCAAAAAATCTTTTGGGTTTATGAAGAGCATTTGCATCAACTCCACCACTAAGAATTTTTCCTGAAGCAGGTTGAACAGTATTATATGCTCTCGCTAAACGTGTAATAGAGTCAAGAAGAATAACCACATCGTGACCACATTCTACCATTCTTTTCGCTTTTTCAAGAACAATATTCGCAACTTTAACATGCCGGTCTGCAGGTTCGTCAAAAGTTGAAGCTACAACCTCACCATCAACATTACGCTGCATATCTGTCACCTCCTCAGGTCTTTCATCAATTAAAAGAATTAATTGATAAACCTCTGGGTGATTTGCAGCAATAGCATTGGCAATGTCTTTAAGTAACATTGTTTTGCCTGTTTTTGGCTGTGAAACTATCATTCCCCTTTGTCCTTTACCTAGGGGTGAGAACAAGTCTATAATTCTTGTAGAAACTGTGTTTTGTTTTTCAGCAATATTAAATTTTTCTTGAGGAAATAGTGGAGTTAGGTGTTCAAATGATACCCTGTCTCTCACAACTTTAGGGTCCAAACCATTTATTTTATTTACCTTAATGAGAGGAAAATACTTTTCCCCTTCTTTTGGGGGCCTTACCGTTCCAAGAACTGTATCGCCAGTTTTTAGCCCAAAAAGTCTGATCTGTGACTGAGATACATAAACATCATCGGGAGATGAGAGGTAATTGAAGTCTGAAGATCGAAGGAAACCATATCCCTCTTGCATCATTTCTAGGACACCCTCAGTATTAATGATACCCTGAAATTCAAAGTCCGGTTCCCTGTATCGGTTTCTATTATCTCTGTTATGATTTATTTCTTGATTATCTTTTTTTCTTTTTTGATTATTGAATTTAATATTTTGTTTGCCATCATTTTTTTGAGTAATACTTTCTTTTAGATCTTTATTTAAATCTATTTTTTGTTCAGAATTATTATTCTCATTAATTGACAAATCAATATCTGAACTGCTTTTTTCAATCAATTGTTCGGCTTTTTTATCTGATTTAGCTTGCTCAGAATTTACTGTTGTAGTAGCAACGGTGTCAATAATTTGGTAAATAAGTTCTTGTTTTTTTTGACCAGCTGTATTCTTAATCTTTAATTTTCTTGCAATTTCTTGCAATTCAGCTAGTTTTTTGCTTTTAAGCGATGCTATTTCGTACATTTTAATGGATGAAAAAAATTAAAAAATGTGAAAATAATAATGTATTGATAATAGTGGGGGTGGAATATTAAGCCCTTTTATGCAATATTACAAATTTTATTTATATTTTAAGTTTTTTAAAAAAACTTATTTAAATAAGTGTTAATGTATGATTCAACGTGTACAATCAATTTATCTTTTAGTTGCTGCAACAATATGCTTAGCTAGCTATTTTATATTTCCTAAACTTGACTTATTTTTCATTAATATGTCTTTAATGGATTACTTTATTATCCCTTATTTATTTTTTTGTTTTTTTATGAGTACTTTAAATATATTTCTATTCATAAATAGAAAGCTTCAAATAAATATAAATAAGTTTCAGATATTAATACACTTATTTGTTTTTATCGTTTTTTTCTACTTTTTCTATCAAGAAAAAATGTTAAACCCTGACCTAATTTGGACATCAACTCCTATTTCCTCAATAGTTTTTCTTCGTTTAGCAAATAAGGGTATTAAGAAAGATGAAAATCTTATAAGGTCAGTTGATCGGTTGAGATAATTTTACCACGAGGTCCAAGCTCTATTATCTCTAAATTTTTAATTTCTTTTTTATCTATAACAAACCTAACCATTGTTCTTATATTATGAAATCCTTTAACTCCTGCTGCTCCCGGGTTAATATAAATTAAATTCAGTTTTTTATCGAAATTAACTCTTAAGATATGAGAATGGCCACAAATAAAAATTTTAGGTTTTTCAGCTAAAATAATTTTTTTGACTTTCAAATTATATTTACCTGGATAACCTCCTATATGAGTAATTAGTACCTTGACTCCCTCACAATTGAATAATAAATTTTCATTTAGCTGAGATCTTAACAAATTACCATCTATATTTCCATATACTGCTCTCAAAGGCTTAATTTTTAAAAGTTCATCAATTATCTTAATTTGACCAATATCCCCTGCGTGCCAAACTTCATCTGCCCATTTGACATAGTAAATCATTTTTTTATCTAAATGATTATGGGTGTCTGACATAAGTAGAATTTTTTTCAAATTATTAGGTTTATTTAAATTAAAGATATTTTAAAATTTCATCACTTTTGTATTATAAATTATGAAAATCAAAAACAATATATTTGCCATTAAATTAGATGGAGTCCAAAAGATATTTTATTGAGTTTTCTTATGATGGCACAGCTTTTCATGGGTGGCAAAAGCAATCTAATGCAATCAGTATTCAAGAGCTTATTGAGGAAGGTTTATCAAATTTACTTAGATGCAAAACATCTGTTGTTGGGGCAGGTAGGACTGATGCTGGCGTTCATGCAAGACAAATGTTTGCCCATTTTAATGCGAGTATAAACAAAGGGTTTTTTAAAGAATTAGTTTATTTATTGAACAGTTATTTACCAAAATCAATAAATATTATATCTATAGAGAGAGTTAAAAAAACTGCTCATGCTAGATTTGATGCTGTTGAGCGTACATATAAATATTATATCTCTACCATTAAAGATCCTTTCAATAATTCATATCATTATTTTATGAAAAATCCGCCTGACATTGATTTAATGAATGAAGCCTCAAAAATTATTATTGGTCGCAAGGATTTTAAATCCTTTTCAAAATCCCATTCGGATGTAAAAACATTTATTTGTGAAATAAAAAATGCATTTTGGTATCAAAAAGACAATCAGCTTATATTCTCTATTACGTCGAATCGTTTTTTGAGAAATATGGTGCGTTCAATTGTTGGGACCTTATTGCAGATAGGATTTAAAAAAACAACTTTTGAGGATCTAAAAAAGATTATTAAAAGTAGAGATAGATCAAGAGCTGGATTTTCAGTCCCTGCCAATGGACTTTTCTTAACTAAAATAGTTTATCCCTCAAACATATACATTAGACAATGAAACTTTACATTGTAGACATTTTTGATTTTAAGTTATTTTCAAAATTGATGTTTTATGTAAAGCCTTACAAAAACATCTATTATTTTGTAATGATTGCCGCTATTTTAGTTTCGGCTTTTTCAACACTGACCCCATACTTGCTGAAGATTATAATTGACGAATCTATAAGATTTAAAGATTTCGACGGAATGGTTATCATAATCACAATGATGTTATTTACATTAATGGCTGAGGTAATATTTCAATTTCTTTTTGTCTTTTATGCCAATTTGTTAGGTCAAAATGTAATCAAAGACTTAAGAGTTGATCTTTATCAAAAGATCCTCGGTTTTAAGATGGCCTATTTTGATCAATCAGCGGTAGGTAGATTAGTTACAAGGGCTGTAAATGATATTGAAACAATTGCAAGTATTTTTTCCCAGGGGTTATTCATGATTATTGCTGACTTGCTTAAAATGGCTGTGGTTATAATTATTATGATCATAATAAATTTGAAACTTTCTTTAATAGTTTTTTCCATACTCCCGCTTATTGTTTATGCTACTAGAATTTTTCAAAAATCAATGAAAGCTGCATTTGAGGAAGTTAGATTTCAAGTTGCTAACCTAAATTCATTTATTCAGGAGCGACTATCTGGTATGCAAATTGTGCAAATGTTTCATCTTGAGGAAATCCAATACCAAAAGTTTAATTCCATAAATGAAAAACACAAAAAGGCTTGGTTAAAGACGGTTTGGTATAATTCTATTTTTTTCCCAGTTGCAGAAATTGCCTCATCATTTACGTTAGGATTATTAGTTTGGTTTGGAGGGTTAAATGTCGCTGTTGGTGGAACAATTTCTTTTGGAACAATTTTTTTATTTATTCAAATGTCTCAGATGCTTTTCCGTCCATTACGTCAAATTGCCGATAAATTCAATACACTTCAGATGGGAATGGTTGCCGCTGAAAGGATTTTCAAAATTATTTCGATGAATAGTAATATTGATGATTCAGGGAATAAGAGCCCTAAAATTATTCAAGGAAAAATATCAATTAAAAATTTAAGATTTTCATATAGTAGGGGAGAAGAAGTAATAAATGGTATCAACCTTGAAATTCAGCCAAGCGAGACAATAGCAATAGTTGGTTCAACTGGAGCAGGAAAATCAACCTTAATTAATCTGCTTTCAAGATTTTATGAATATGATTCTGGACAAATATATTTGGATGAAGTGTCAATTCGAGATTTCTCAATCAAGTCTCTTAGAGGTCATTTGGGAGTTGTTTTACAAGAAGTATTTCTTTTTGCAGACACAATTTTCAATAATATAACTTTAAAAAATCCTGATATTTCCATCGAGATGGTTAAGCGAGTTGCTAAAGAAATTGGAGTAGATAAATTTATAGAATCACTTCCAGAGGGTTATAATTATAATGTAAAAGAAAGAGGTGCTATGCTATCATTTGGTCAACGTCAATTAATCGCATTTTTAAGGGTATATATTTCAAACCCAAGTATTTTGATTTTGGATGAAGCAACCTCTTCTATAGATTCTAACTCAGAGGAGTTAATTAAAATTGCGACTTCTAAAATCACAAAAAATAAGACTTCCATTATAATTGCTCATAGATTGTCTACTATCAAAAATGCAGATCGTATAGTAGTTATGGATAAAGGTAAAATCGTTGAAATTGGAACACACGATGATTTATTAAAAATTAAAGGAGGATTTTATGCCAAGTTATCAAGAATTGAGTTCTTAGATAATGTATCAGTTTAAATCGAAAGGTCTTCCGTCAAAAGCCATCTTAAATCCTCTAAGTTTTTGAACTTACAAAATTGTCCATCTTTAACATAAGATATTTTTCCAGTTTGTTCAGAAGTAACCAAAACCAACGAGTCAGTTTTTTCGCTAATACCTATTGCAGCCCTGTGTCTTAGTCCAAACCTCGTTGGGATAGTAGTTGAGTCTGAAACTGGTAATATGACTCTGGTTGCTATTATATGGTTATTTTTTATAATTATAGCACCATCATGAAGAGGACTGTTTTTAAAGAAAATTGTTTCAAGAATTTGAGAGCTCAATTCGATATTTGCTTCATCACCAGTACTTTTAAGAAAATCTAAGCTGTTCTCTTTTTCCAAAACTATAATTGCACCAGTTTTTTCTTTAGCCATTTTCTCACAAGCATTAAGTATTGCAGTTAAATCAGCTTTAGGTGCCTCCTGGTCTTGGTTTAAAAAATTAAAATAACGAATTACATTTCTTCTCGAAGCAAAATTAGTCGACCCTATAAGTAAAAGAAATTTTCGAATTTCTTGCTGGAAAACTACAATTAAGGCAAAAAACCCTACACTTATAAACTTTCCTAAAATATTACTTAAAACATCTAGATTAAGAATATCAGTTATCTTCCAAATAAGATAAAAAATTACAATACCAATAAAGATATTTATTGCTACAGTTCCCTTAACTAATCTATATGCGTAGAATAAGAGTAAAGCAACAAGAATAATGTCTGCAATGTCGATAATTGAAATTTCAAGAAAACTTAATTGATCCAAAGGTTTTTTTTATAAAATTAAAAAACTATCTAAGTGCCTGCAACAAATCAACACATTCTTTAGCCTGAAGAACGTCATGTACCCTTAAAATATTTGTACCTTTTAACAATGCTACAGTATTAAGAACGCTAGTTCCATTGAGTGCCTGATCTGAATTTATACCTAATTTTTTGTAAATCATTGACTTTCTTGATATTCCAATCATTAGAGGAAATTCAATATTTTTTAATAATTCAAGGTTTTTAAGTATTTCATAATTGTGGGATACGCTTTTACCGAAACCAAATCCAGGATCTATTATAATATCTATAATTCCTGCTTCCAAGGCTTGTTGTACTTTTTTTGAAAAATAAAAAAGAACTTCTTTAACTACATTTTTATATTGAGGTTTATTTTGCATATTTTCTGGTTTTCCTGAAATATGCATTAACACATAAGGGATAGAATGTTTGCCAACTGTTTCCATCATCTTGCTATCAAATTGTCCTCCTGAAATATCATTAATCATTGCTGCTCCTAAATCTAATCCCTCAGCTGCAACTGAAGATCTGTAAGTGTCAATTGAAAAATAAGTTTCGGGAAATTCCCGAATCAATTTTTCCAAAACCGGCAATAGTCTTTTCTTTTCCTCATCAACTGAAATAGCTTTAGCACCTGGTCTTGTACTACATGCACCTAAATCAATGAAAAAAGCTCCTTGGCTGATCATCTTTTCAGTTTGATTTAAGGCAGTTTTAATTTCGTTATATTTTCCTCCATCATAAAAGGAGTCAGGCGTGAGGTTCAGAATCCCCATAATTTTTGGTTCACTTAGGTCTATTAGTTTTCCTCTAATATTGATCTTCATCCTGTTTTTACAATAGTTTAATAACTTTATTTAATGCCCTTAAAGGTTTTAAAAAAATTATCGAAATTTACATTAATTTTTAATAAAAAATTTTGTCAACTCAACTTCAATATCTTAATGTAATGAAAAACTGCAAGTCTCTTTTTAATAAAAAGATGCAGGATTATGGGAGTGCATGGCGTATTTTAAGGATACCTTCCTTAACCGATCAGATATTTATTAAAGCTCAAAGAATTAGAAGTTTACAAAATAATATTAATCGAAAGGTGGATGAGGGTGAGATACCTGAGTTTATTGGTATTATAAATTATTCTATAATAGCTTTGATTCAAATTGAGTTAGGTGTTTCCGAAAGTCCTGACCTTAATTTAGAGGAAGCTTTGACCAATTATGAGTTACAAGAAAAAAAAATTTTTGAATTAATGTTAGCAAAGAATCATGACTACGGTGAGGCATGGCGTGATATGCGAGTCAGTTCTTTAACAGATTTAATTTTACAAAAATTAATGCGAGTAAAACAAATAGAGGCAAATTCTGGTAAAACAATTGTAAGCGAAGGAATTGAAGCAAACTATCATGACATAGCTAATTACGCGGTTTTTGCTTTAATTCACTTAAATGCTTTTGAATAGTAAATGATTTATTCCATTATATCAAAACTTTTCTATTCCCTTCTCACTCTTTTCGGGGTTGTCACAATTGTTTTTTTTCTATTTAATATTTTACCTGGTGATCCAGCTCAAATGATGGTGGATCAACAAGAAGATAGTCAGCAGTTAGAACAAATAAGAAAAAAATACGGTTTTGATTTACCCGTTTCAGAACAATACCTTCTTTATCTTAATGATTTATTTCCAATATCTTATCACTCTTTAAATGACCAAGATTTATCCTTTTATACCAGTTACAAATACGATGGATTTCCATTTTTTCGAACCTCAAATTTTTTAATAGCAATTAAATTACCCCACTTAAGAACTTCCTATCAAAAAAGAGGTAAAAAAGTATCAAAAGTTATAGCTGAAACCTTACCTAATACAATTATTTTAGCACTTTCTTCCATAATTATTTCAGTATTTTTTGGTTTTTTTTTCGGAATAATTTCTACAATATATTTTAACTCCTGGATCGATAGATGGCTTCAATTATTTAGTACTTTAGGTATGAGTGTACCTTCTTTTTTTAGTGCCATTCTATTTTCTTGGTTTTTTGGTTTTTTATACCATCAACAAACTGGATTGAATATGACTGGAAGCTTATATGAAATGGATGATTATGGAGAGTATAGATTATTAATTTTGAAAAATATAATATTGCCTGCAATTGTTTTGGGAATTCGTCCAATTGCAGTTATCATTCAGCTGTTTCGAAGTAGCTTGCATGAGGTTCTTTCTCAAGACTATATAAGGACAGCCTATTCAAAAGGATTATCCAAATTTGAGGTTATATATAGACATGGTATTAAAAATGCGCTTAATCCTGTTGTAACTTCTATTTCTGGATGGTTCGCTTCTATGTTAGCCGGTTCTGTTTTTGTAGAATATATATTTGGCTGGAAGGGTATGGGAAAGGAGATAGTAAACTCAATAAATACTTTTGATGTGCCTATAATTACAGGGATTGTTCTTACAACTTCTACTTTATTTATTTTAATAAATATAATTTTAGATTTTATTTACAGTTTCTTAGATCCAAAAATTAAATTAAAAAATTAAGATAATGAGAAAAAAAATTGTTGCAGGAAATTGGAAAATGAATAATAATAGAACTGAGACCAAAAACTTGATTAAATCTCTAAAAGAATTAAAATTTTCTTCACATGTGAGAGTAATGATTGCGCCTGCATTAATTCATTTGGCTGAAGCTGAGGAGATGACATCTGGGAGTATAATAGAGGTAATTGCCCAGAATATGAATTCTGCTGAATCAGGAGCTTTTACTGGTGAGATTTCAGCTGGAATGTTACAAAGTATTGGTGTAAAAAAAGTCATTTTGGGTCACTCAGAGCGTCGTACTTTTTATAATGAATCGGACGAAAGTTTAAAAGATAAAGTTTCTACTGCACTCAAAAATGACATGGAATTCATTTTCTGCTTTGGAGAGCAATTGTCTGATAGAAAAAGCAACAGTCATTTTGATGTTATTAAAGCCCAGTTATCTAACGCTTTATTTCATTTGAGCTCTTCTTCGTGGTCAAACGTAATTTTAGCCTATGAGCCGGTATGGGCAATCGGGACAGGTGAAACAGCAAGTCCAGAGCAGGCTCAAGAAATGCATAACTACATTAGATCAATGATTGCTGAAAAATATCATCAATCATTAGCAGATTGTGTATCTATCCTTTATGGAGGAAGTCTAAAACCAAGTAATGCCTCAGCAATTTTCTCCCAACCCGATGTTGACGGTGGCTTAATAGGGGGTGCTTCATTAAAAGTAGATGATTTTTATACAATTGTTCAATCAGTTTAAATGTCCTATGTCTATTTAGAATTAGATGTTTCAATAATTCCAATTGAACCCTGGAGGCCAATTATGATTGCTCATATGGGAGAACTTTCTTTTGAGAGCTTTCTTAACACAAAAAAAGGTTTCAAAGCTTATATTCCCGATTCAAATTTTTCAAAAGATGAATTTGAAAAATTATCATTGTTTTCAAAAAAAAATGTTTCTATTATCTGGACTTCAAAAAAAATTTTACCACAAAACTGGAATACTAGTTGGGAAAAAAATTTAAATCCAATAAGAGTAACTGATAAATGTTTAGTAAGAGCTGATTTTCATCCGCCACAAAAAGTAAAATATGATTTGATAATAACACCTAAAATGAGTTTTGGAACAGGCCATCACCAGACTACTCAATTAATGATGTTATTTATATTAAAAATGAATTGTGTTGGTAAAAAATTTTTAGACATGGGAACGGGTACAGGTATCTTATCTATACTAGCTGAAAAAAGAGGTGCCACTTTAGTCCATGCTTTTGATAAAGATCCATGGAGTTTGAAAAATGCAGTAAAAAACATTAAAAGAAATAACTGTAAAGTTATTAATGCGGAGTTAGGGGGTTTTGTTCCCTCTAAAGGAATTTATGATGTGATTTTAGCAAATATTAATCTAAATATTTTAAAAGACCAAATTCCATACTACTCAAAAATAGTAACAAATGGTGGTGTTTTGCTCATGAGTGGTTTTTATGAGACTGATTTATTTAAATTAATCGAATTTTCAAAAGGTTTTGGGTTTAAATTTATTCGTAAATTTAAAAAGGATGATTGGCTAGCAACTGAATTTATTAAAAAATGAGTACTGAACAACCTCAAATTGATAAAGAAAGTGATATAAAAATTCTTACTGATACAGAGCGTGAACACGAGATTATTTTGTATAACGACGATGTAAATACTTTCGATCATGTAATTAAAACACTTGTTGCTCATTGTGGTCATACATTTGAGCAAGCTGAACAGTGTGCTTATATTGTTCATTTTTCTGGCAAATGTGTTGTGAAAACTGGCTCTTATGATGAATTAGAGCCAATTTGTACAAAACTCTTAGAGGCTAATCTTTCAGCTGAAATTGTTTAAGATTTTTGTTTAAATATTTTCTATTTTTTTTTAACAAATTATTATACGAAATTTGTAAAATGAAAAAGTTAGGTTTTTTTTTAATATTTCTTTTTTTAATTAACGAATCTACAGGCCAAAATGATAACCTTATGGATATGACAATTTATCAGTTCAAAGTAAAAGATATTGACGGTAAAGTTTTTGATTTTAAATCTTTGAAGGGGAAAAAAATAATGATTGTAAATACTGCTTCAAAATGTGGTCTTACTCCCCAATATAAAGGACTTCAAGAACTTTATAATAGATTCAAGACGAAGGGTTTTGTAATTGTAGGTTTTCCTGCTAATAATTTTTTATGGCAAGAGCCAGGATCTGACAAAGAAATATCAATTTTTTGTGAGAAGAATTATGGGGTTACTTTCCCTATGATGAGTAAAATTTCGGTAAAAGGTAGCGACATGCATCCCATTTATCAATTTTTAACGCAGGCGAAAAAAAATGGATTCAAGGACTCAAAAGTATCATGGAATTTCCAAAAGTATCTTATTGGAAGAGATGGTAGATTGGATAAAATAATTTCTCCTAGAACCTCTCCTTTAAGTGAAGATATCATTGATTGGATTGGTCAAGAGATAATGGCTTTTAACTAAAAATGAATTTAGATATTTTAGCATTTGGTGCACATCCAGACGATGTAGAGCTAGGTTGTAGTGGTACAATTTCCAAATCAGTTTCTGAAGGAAAAAAAGTAGGAATTATTGACCTCACACCAGGGGAAATGGCTACCCGAGGTACTGTTGATACAAGAAAGAAAGAGGCTCTTGACTCTGCAAATCTACTTGGAGTTTTATTTAGGGAAAATATGAATTTTAAAGATGCTTTTATTTTTAATGATGAAGCACATCAAATGAAGCTAATTAGTGTAATTAGAAAATATGCGCCCAATGTAGTTTTGTGTAATGCTGTAAAAGATCGTCACACTGATCATGCAAAGGCATCTGAATTAGTATCTCAATCCTGTTTTTTGAGTGGTTTGCAAAAAATTAAGACTTTGGATGATAATGGGGGAAATCAAGAGGCATTTCGTCCCAAACATGTTTTTCATTATATACAATGGGAAGATTTAACTCCTGATTTTGTTATTAATATTTCAGGTCATTTAGATAAAAAAATGGAAGCTATAAAAACTTTTAATAGCCAATTTTATAACCCAAACTCTAAGGAGCCTGATACACCTATAAGCTCCCTTAATTTTCTTGAAAGTGTTGCTAGTCGAGCTAAAAATATGGGTCGACTAATCAATAAAGATGCTGGAGAGGGGTTTATTACTGATAGATTATTAGCATTTGAAAATTTTGATGCCTTATTATAAATTATACTAAAAAATCCTAAATTTACAATCCTAAATGGTGGTTGTAGCTCAGCTGGTTAGAGCGCTAGATTGTGGTTCTAGAGGTCGCCGGTTCGAAACCGGTCTTCCACCCAATAAATGGGGGTTTCTTATGAGGCCCCTACATAACTCTATTTAAAAAGTGAAGAATTTTTTAAAAACATTGGGTTTTATAATGATTATACTTGGTACGTATATTTTTATAATACAAACAGTTAATAAGGGTGGGGTTCAAATAATGTACGGAGCTGCAATTGGAGGAATGGGATATATTTTTCTAAGAAGGGCTCGATCGATGAGTGATTAGTTTAAAATTGATTGAGTTTTATCCTATCTTCTCTATTAGCTAGTTCCCATAGAGTATGAAAAATAAGCTTACTTCTCCTTTCAAGTAAAGAATAAATTATTTTATCAACAGTGTCTCCAGGTTTGTGATAATCTTCGTGTGTTCCATTAAAGTAAAAAATGATAGGAATATTGTTTTTAGCAAAATTGTAATGATCGCTTCGGTAGTAGAAACGGTTTGGATCATTTAGGGCATTAAAGGTATAATCCAATTTAAGATTAGTATATTTAAGATTTGCCTCTTCAGATATGTCATGAAGTTCTTGACTGAGCCGATCAGCACCAATTAAATAGATGTAATTTGGGTCTTTATCTGTTCTTTTTGGGTCAGTTCTTCCAATCATATCAATATTTAGGTTGGCGACGGTTTGTTTGAGAGGATAAAGAGGATTTTCTACGTAATATTTAGATCCCAATAAACCCTTTTCCTCAGCGCTAACATGCAAAAATAGAATTGTTCTTCTTGGACCCTCTCCATTATCATAGGCTAATTTAAATGCTTCGGCAATTTCTAACATAGCAACAGTACCTGAACCATCATCATCAGCTCCATTGTTAACTTCACCATCATGAATACCAATATGATCTAGATGAGATGTTATTACAATATATTCCTCAGCTTTTTCACTACCAGGGATTATTGCAGCAACATTTTCAGTGTTAATTATTTTTCTATCTATTAATAGTTTCATTTTCTGGAAGTAGGAAGGGCTAGTTCCAATAGCTGGATCAATCCCTAAGCTTATATAGTAATCTTTTAAAAAATCAACTGCTAATTTTTGACCCTTTGTTCCAGCCTCCCTTCCAGCAAAAAAATCAGATGCGTAAACATAAAGAAGCTCTTTTAATTCTTTATTGGTAATTGATTGTGCGTATTTAACAGATGGATGGGTTTGAGCACTTATCAAACTAACTATGTAAAAGGAAGCAAGAAATAAAAATTTGTTCATATTTTGACTTTTTCTTTTTTGTTGATTTGATGATTTATTCCATCCCAAAGTCCAATTCGTTTTTGGAGTGCCTCCTGAGCTGCTGAAATAGACTCATCCCACTTAAGTGAATCTTTACCGCATAAATTTTTAATCATTTCTAATGCCATGGGCCCATGTTCGTCACCATCAATCTCAATGTGTCGTTCAAAGTAATAAATAACTTGATCAATTTGTTGGTCGTTTACTCTATTCATTTTTTTTATCATCGAAATAAACATGTCAGGAATCAAATCTTCTCTTCCAAAGGTAAAAACCGAGGCGATTTTGTGAGTTTTACCCTCATTTATAGTTTGGAAGGTAAAGTTTAGAAAATCTGATACATGGTCAGGTAAGTAGTTTTGATTAATGACTTCAAAAATTTTTTCTCCTTTTCTAAGCTGACCTAGCATATTTTCAATTCCATGGGTATTTGCATTTATTTGTTTCATTGCATTTAAATACATTTCAAAATGACTGAATGGGGTGCCATTTTTATCTATATCCGTCTCTTCCCCCCAGACAATTTCGTTGATTAATCTTGCAGCATTTATATTTTTAGGAGGTTGCCATGGTAGGGTAGTAGTGGTAAGATCTAACTGGAGTTTTTTAACAAGAGACATAAAATCCCAGACGGCGTAAACATGGGATTCCATAAAACATTTTAAATCTGGTATAGATCTAATGTTTTGGTATATTTCATGTTCTATTAGTTGTTTTTTATAGGGGGCTAATTGATTAATTAATCTTGCTATCATAATATCATCTTCAACGTCACGCAAAGATAATTAATATGAAAGAAAATTTGATTATTTTAAATTTAAACAATTAAGCTTAGTATAAATAAAATGTTTTTTAACTCCCCTTCAATCAATTATTATTAATCCATAATCATAATTTAGATTTTATAATTTATTTTTATTCATTCTAAATAAAAAAATTATTTTTGTAAAAAAATTCTAAAAAAAAATTAATATGAGATTAATAACTAAATGTTTATTAATAGTTTTTTTAACTATTTCTTGTAATAAGAGAAAAAATTTAGAAGTAAACCTCTATAGTCAAAGACATTATGCAGTGGACCAAAAACAATATGAAAATTTTGAAAAATTAACTGGTATTAAAGTAAATGTTGTTAAAGCAAATGCCGATGAATTAATTGAAAGACTCAAAAATGAGGGAGAAAAGAGTCCAGCTGACTTATTTATAACTGTCGATGCAGGAAAACTTTTTAGAGCAAAGAACCTTAATCTATTACAGAAAATAAATTCTGAAACGATTAAAAAAAATGTCGATGATGTTTTTATGGACAAAGACGGATTTTGGACACCAATCACCTATAGAGCTAGAATATTAGTTTATAGCAAGGAAAGGGTAAAAAAGGAGGATTTATCAACTTACCAGGATTTAATTGATATAAAATGGAGAAATAGAATTCTTGTTAGGTCCTCCTCAAATGCTTATAATCAAGCATTAATGTCATCTATTGTTGCAAATAGGGGAGTTGAAGATGCAAAAAGATGGTCTTCTGATTTAGTTAAAAATTTTGCAAGAGATCCCAAAGGAAGTGATAGAGATCAGGTAAAAGCAATAGCTGCTGGTCAAGGTGATGTAGCAATTGTTAACTCATACTATATTGGTCTATTATTGTCCTCTGAAAAAGAAGAAGAATTAGCTGCGGGTAATGCTGTTTCTGTTTTTTTTCCAAATCAAGGTGAAAATGAAAGTGGTAGCCATATAAATATTTCGGGTATAGGATTGGCAAAACACTCACCAAACAAGGCTAATGCAATTAAATTAATGGAGTATTTAACTAGTGAAGAGGCTCAAAAAGTTTATGTCAATAATAGCTTTGAATATCCAGTTAATTCAATGGTTGAGCCATCTGAAATAGTTAAAAATTGGGGGGAATTTAGACCAGATTCACTAGATTTGAATTTACTTGGTAAATATAGAAATGATGCAATTTTAGTTTTTGATAAAACTGGCTGGAAATAATACAGAATTTTTTAAGATTGAGAATAAGAGGTGGATTTTAACTAGTCTATTATTTGGAACTCTCCTATTATTACCAATTTTTATAATTTTTTTCAAGATATTTCAAGATAAAGGAGATTCTTTTAAATATTTATGGGAAAATCTTTTAGTTGAATATTCTTTAAATACTCTGTACTTAGTTTTAATAACCTCAATTTTTTCTATCATAATTGGGGTAATACCTGCATGGATTATTAGCCTTTATAAATTCCCTGGTCGCACATTCTATGATATAGTTCTTTTTTTGCCATTGGCAATTCCTTCATATATAATGGCTTTTACATACAGTGAAATTTTAAGCTTTACTGGTCCCATTCAAAGATTTATCAGAAAATATTTTAATGAATTGTATCCCTTTTTTAAAAAGGATTATTTACAAATTGAAGTTTTGGGATTAATATTGGCATTTGCTTTATCCCCTTATATTTATTCTGTATCGCGGGTATCTTTTAGTATGATTGGTTCTACATATATTAACATTTCAAAAAATCTAGGATTATCCTCTTTTAAAATTTTTCATAAAATAATTTTGCCACTATCCACACCAGCAATTTTTTCAGGTCTTTTTCTTGTAATAATGGAAGTACTAAATGAATATGGAGCTGTAAAGTATTTTGGAGTTAATACTTATACAGCAGGTATTTTTAGATCTTGGTTTTCGATGGGGGATATAGATTCTGCAATTCAGTTAGCATCGATTTTAACGATAGTAGTTTTTGTGTTGATTTATGTTGAGAGGATTATTAATTCAAAATCAAAATTTAATTACAATTCCAATACAAAAACAAATTATTTAGTTACACTCAAGAATAATGAAATTATTTTTGCTCACATTGTATGCATTATCCCATTTTTTATAGGTTTCCTTTTTCCTTTTGTTTTTATTTTAAACAACTCATTAATATCATTTGAGTCAACCGATTTTGATCATTTATTTGTTTTAACATCAAACACATTATTAGTCTGTTTCATAGCTAGTGTAATTGTCCTTAGTTTTGCAACTTTTTTTCAATACAGTGAGAAAATTACAAAGAGTAAAATTAATCAGGTGATTAATAAATTAATATCGCTAGGCTATGCAATGCCTGGAGCTGTGGTAGCACTAGGGTTAATTATTATTTTTACTACTGTAAATAAATATTTTAATTCGGTATACCTTATAGGATCATTTTTTTTACTAATATATGCTCTAGTTATCAGATTTTTAGCAGTTGGTAAATCCCCAATTAAATCTAGTCTAGAAAAACACCCACAATCTTTTGATGATACTGCGGTGAATCTTGGCCTTGGTCCAATGAAAATATTTCAAAAAATACATTTTCCAATAAATAAATCTGCATTAGCTATAGCTTTTATCCTCACTTTCATTGATTTAATGAAAGAATTACCAATTACATTAATTTTAAGACCATTTAATTTTGATACTCTTGCAACGCAGACCTATGAGTTTGCTGTTGAAGAAATGTTAACTAAATCAAGTGTATATTCTCTTATGATTATCATAATAAGTAGCTTTATGTTATTAATTTTAAGAAGGTTTATAAATAAGAATACAAATGTTTCTTGATATAAGTAATTTATCGAAGTCTTATAAAAAGGGGCTGCCACTTATAAAAAAACTAAATTTCTCTGTTAAAAAAGGAGAAATCATATCGTTTATAGGAGAAAGTGGCTCAGGTAAAACAACCCTTCTAAAGTGCATTGCTGGATTAGAAAAAATAAATGATGGGAGGATAATTCTTAATGGGTTAGTTTTAAATGATGATCGGGTTTTTATCAAGCCTCAAAGAAGAAAAATAGGTTTTATTTTTCAAGACTATCCATTATTTCCTCATCTAACTTTAAAAGAAAATATAATTTTTAATCTCGATAAAACTTATTTTAAAAACTTGTCTTATATGCTAAACTTGACTAAACTTGAAAAACTAGTTTCAAGATACCCTCATGAGCTTTCTGGTGGAGAGCAACAGAGAGCATGTATTGCAAGATCCCTTATCCGTGAACCTGAATTATTATTAATGGATGAACCTTTTAGCAATTTAGATTCATCTATAAAAGGTTTTATGATTGATGAAATATATAAGATTTTAAAACAAACAGAAACTACTACGATTTTGGTTACACATGATATAAAGGACTCTCTTAATATTTCAGACAAGATTTTGGTATTTAAGGCTGGATTATTACAACAGTATGCTGATCCCCTAAAAATTTATTGTGAGCCTGTAAACTGCTATTGTGCAAGAGTCATAGGTGGGCTAAATAAAATTATAATTGATGGCAAAGTTTGCTATGTAAGACCTGAAAACGTAAAAGTTGTGAAGAAATCAAGGTTCAAGGTTTTAGTGGAAAAATGTTACTATCAAGGTGGAGATTTCAAGGTAAAAGGATTAATTGAAAATGAACCATGTTTTTTCACTTCAAAAAATCCAATAAAGAGTAGTAGCTATGTTTTTATTGATTTCAATAAAAAAGACTTGATGGTTTTTGATTCATTGTGTGAGAGTTACTTCGAATAATCGCTTATAATTCAAAAATTAATTAAAGTTGGTATTGAAGTGTAAGGTAATAGTTTCTTGGTGGTGAAGGAATAATTCCAGGGCCGGGGTATCCGGTTGCTCTTCTCGTAAAATAGATTTCATTTCCCATATTATTGATTCCACTCTCAATTTTAAATTTTTTAAACCTGTAATTGAAAACCAAATCTATTACTTGATACTCTGGAATTTGACCAATTACACCGCTAAGATTACTTGAAGTTGCATTAGATGCATCAGTAAACTGTTCTCCTAATTTGGTTAATTGTAGACTTAAAAACATATTCTTATATCCCACCCTTCCACCTAATTTATAATTTTTTGAGGGTATAAATTCTACTTTCTTACCTAATACACCTGGGGTCTCAGATTTTACATACTCAGACTTTATAGATGATATATTGCAAAAAAAAGAGATATCAATTTGATTAGATCTGTCAAATAATAATTTGTCAAGATTAAACTCTAAGATAGATTCAAAACCTATTATTTCGGCATCACCAACATTTCCTCTTTCGCTTTTTACACTTCCATCTCTATATGCTTTTTGGGTGAAGCCAATTCTGTCGTTGTACATAAGATTGAATAAACTAAAATCTAATGATAAATAATCTTCAAAAGTACCTCTAAAACCTATATCAGATGTAATTCCGTTTTCATCTTTTATGTTTGGATTTATTGAATAGGCTGGATTAAATATACTTATATCAGCAAATGTAACAGATCTGTAATTTTGGGAAGTATTTAAATATAATTCTAAATTTTCATTGAACTTATAATTAATACCTATTCCAAAAAGAAAGAAAGAACGTATATTTTGCTGATTTTCAAGTAATGTTTGATCTTGTATAACATTACCTGCTCCATCGAGATTAATTTTTTTATAGTTCCCAATGGCTTTTGTGTTAATGTATTCATATCTAACACCTGGGCTAATAGATATTTTTTTGTTTAAATAGAAAATTTGCTCCGAAAAAAAGGCTAGGTTTTTATTTGGATAACTATAATTGGATTGATAGGTATAATATGGGTTTTCCTGATTGTAAAATTTAAAATCAGGATTAGAACCTGTACTTCCTGGACCTTGATTTGAAGTGTTTTCAGCAGAGTACCATTTACCTCCTAATAGAAAAATAAATTTTTTATTAAAAAATCGGAATTCTTTGAGCCATTTTGTCTCTAAACCATAATTTTTAAATTTTCCAGATATTAAATCTCTATATGTATTCGGGTCAATAGCACTAACCCTATTGGTTCGATAACCAAGTGCATCTCTTTGGGCACTGAGTCCAAATAATTGGATATCTAATTTGCTTTTATCAGAAAATGAGTGTTTAATTTTAGTTTGAAACAACAACCAATCAATGTTAAACCAATTTCTCGATCTATTACTTTGAAATGGATTTTCATCAAACATTTTGTCACTTAAACCTCCGGCTTGTTGGGCTAAATAATCAAGCAATGTAAATTCCGCCTTAATCTTCGTTTTGTTACTTATGTTGTAATTAATTTGAAAAAAATAGTTTCTGGAATTAAACCCACTATTTGGTCTAAACCCATCACCACTTTTAAAATTAAATGAGGCTAAATAAGAAACAAATTTTTTAGTTCCACTTAATTCAGTATAATTTGTGTACAGATTATTACTTCCAATGGTATTTCTAGTTTTTATATCTAGTTCCTTATTAAGTGAAGGATCTTTTAATTTAAAGTTAACTAAACCACCAAATTGCGTTCCATATTGCAATGAGGCAGCTCCCCTTACAATTTGAATTTCATTAATCAATTCAGCAGGAGGGGAATAATAACTCTCGGGATAACCCAAAACATCTGCGCTAATATCATATCCGTTTTGTCTTGTATTAAAATTTGAGGTTCTGTTCGGATCTAGCCCTCTACCTCCAATATTTAGTTGAAGGCCTGCATCATCATTTTGATAGATATTTAATCCTGAAATTTGAGAATATATTTGTCTTGCATTATTGGACGCTAAATTAGCCGGTACTTGAGATACTTGTATTACCTCTGTTTTTTTTCCAGCATAAATTGAAGTTCCCTCAAAATCACTTAATCTACCTAAGTTAAAAACCTTTTTCTTTTGAGCTTTTAAAACAACTTCATTTAATTGATCAGCCCTTCCTATAAAAACTGTTATTATTTCATCCCCTGCTTTATTAACTGTTAATTCTTCTAAAGGAAAGCCTTCAATGTAAAAATATAAAGTGCTAGGGTATTTACTTAACGCTGTTTCAAAAACTACCCCAACCATACCAGAGCCTATTAACCCACTCTCTGAGTTATATATATTAAAACTTTGATTCTCTTTGTCATCTATTGACTTATCGTCAATTAAGACATTAAACTTTATAGTGTCTTGACCAAAAACACTAATTGAGAATAATAATATTATATTAAAAACCTTTAATTTCATCGTTAAATGGTAAAATCCAACTTTTGTTTTTGAATCCTCTTTCACATTCTAACAGATTTTTCTTAGGATCGATAAATCTTTGATTTCTCCTTCCATTAAGCGCAACATGACTATCTGCAAAAACTTGAATATTTTCGATTCCTTTTTGACTGTAGTATTCTCCGAGGTGATGAGCAAATTCTAAAATAAAATCAGGTTGAAAGCTCATTTGTTTTTCCTGATAATTTGTCAAAAAGTCTTCATTTTTTGCATAGAAGCTAGCTTTACTTATACTGTCAACAATTTTAAATTGAGTATACCCCTTTTTTTCCATTAACATTACTCTCCATGAGAATCTATAGCCTTGCTCGTGCCAAAATAATTCCCCTGGATAGACGTAATGTCTAAAAGGAAAAATTATTTGAAAGAATAGTAATAATGATATTGCTATAAATTCAAACTTTGAAAAATAATGGAAATTAGATGGTGTATTTTGTTTAAAATCTAAATCACTCTTAAAGTAAAGTAAAATTTTTTCATGAAACTCGGCAGAAAAAAATATTAAACACGAGACAATCATTATGTATGGGAACATTCCAATTGGAAATAAAATCGCAGTTAAAAAATGAAAAATAATTACAAGTACAAAAGCTGGCCATCTAGTTTTTTTTTGAATTAAGAAAAAAGGAATACTTAAATCGTAAAGCATTCCTCCCCAACTCATCAGGTAGTGAACCCATGACTGTTCAAATAAAAAACCTCCAAGTATTGGAAGATCATATTTCGAAGGTAGCCATATTGATAAAGGTTGTGCATTTAAAAGCCAGTCTGAGTTTATTTTTGCCAAACCAGCGCAAAAATATATTATAAATATTAGACCCTTTATTGATAAAATATGATAATTATAAACCTTTGCGTTAATTTTTTTGAAGATTTTGCTATCTATAGAAAAAGTTGCATTTGCTGGAATAAATAAAAGTAGTAATGCTAGAACACTAATAAAGTAATAGTGATTCAAATAGGTAGTTTTATCTATTAATTCAATATAAGTGAAGGACAGAAAAAAAATTGCCATTCCAAACCTGTAAAACATCCCTAGAGTAATAAGTATAGTACTTAACCCACAGATTATAAATAGGAGGTAGGTATATTGACCCCAGTCCGAGACCCAATTAAAGCCAAAATATTTAAAATGAAAATTGGGATCAATATATAAAGTTTTTATCCAAT
>CEWG01126755.1_pt1 | contig 35903 bp, 25 predicted proteins | sample 361411 | NCBI WGS metagenome assembly CEWG01 (sample SAMEA2622173, study PRJEB7988) | marine metagenome | biome: marine biome (ENVO:00000447); feature: surface water layer (ENVO:00002042); material: "saline water (ENVO:00002010), including plankton (ENVO:xxxxxxxx)" | depth 5 m | reverse complement strand
GCTGTTGGATGGTCCCAGATGTCTTTCAATTTCTGGCCTGCTGCACAAGGAGGACCGAAGTCTTCATGATTTGTGGCTTTTAGGTTGCCTCATGGCTGAGGCGGGCACTGGTGATCCTCAAGCGGAAGCTCTATCAAGCATGATGATGCCAATGCTCGTGCTGCTTGGAATGATGTTACTATTAAGCATCAACGAGGGGATCAGAGAGGGCCTTGCAGATGCAGCAGGTACTATCATAGAGCCTGTCCTGCCATATGATGGAGAATTCTTTGTTCTCACAGTATTTCTTGTTGGGACTACCATGATGGTAGTAAACACCGTCATCAGAGGAGTTTTCATGGATCCAATAATGCAATTGCATTTATCCCACAGGAGCAAAGAAATCAGAAAACAACTCATGGATGCAAGGCAGTCCAGGGACACCGCAAGGATGGAAAAAATGAACCGACTTCAGATGGAAATGACACCCGAGAGCGCGAAGATGACCTCTATGACAATGAAGCCAATGATGTACACAATAGTTTTCGTCATCGGGATTTTCACCTGGATAGGCTACTCAGTCGAGGAGTTCAGAGTCACATACGTCAGTCTCCCTTGGAGGCCAGAGTGGGGTTTCGAAGAGAGGTTTCTATTCATATTCCCTGCCTGGGTAGCAATTTACATCATGCTCAGTGCGCCATTCGGCAGAATCATAGACAGGCACATCAAGATCTTCAGGCTTGCCAGGCACAATTTAGTTATCAGTGGTACCAAGATACCGGAACCCCTTCTCCATCTACTCGAAGATAAGCGACCTGCAGAGGGTAGAGCCAGGTCTCAACGATCGATTCAAAGATCAAGGCCAACAAACAGAAAACCGCCCAGTAGATCCTCAAAAAGGACATCGGGGGCGAACACATCCTTGAGATGCCCCTCTTGTGGCAACACTGACACGCAAAAGACCTCACGGGGCTCGATGCGTTGTCGAGTGTGTCTGGAGGAGTGGAGATAGGTGTTAAGGCTGACCGTAAGCGGGCCTCCAGGAAGTGGCACAAGTACGCTTGTGAGTGGGATTTGCCACAGAACCGGTTGGAGGTCCGCAAACGGTGGCGACATTTTCCGGGATCACGCGAAAAAAAGGGGTCTGACAGTCGAGGAATTCAGTAGTTTGTGCCGCGAAAACCTTGATATTGACAGGGCTTTGGATGCGGCTCTGAAGTCACTGATGATGGATCAATCAGGGCCTGAGGTTGTAGAAAGTAGGCTATCTGGATGGTGGGCGGAGGGCCTCTCAATCGAAATACCCCGTCTGCATATTTCAACAACTTTGGAGGAGCGTGGGAAAAGGCTGATGCAAAGAGATGGCGGGTCCTATATGGACAATCTAGATCGTGCCACTAGGAGGCATATTGATGATAGTCACAGATACATGGAGTTGTATGGAATAGATCTGAATGACATGAGTCCCTACACCCACATCATTGAAGCAGATGACATGGGAGAATCAGAAGTTTTGGAGATGGTTTTGAAAATCATGGGGGTTGAGTTTTGAATACTAAAATCTCAATTGGCGACTCGCCTGTCATCTCGAACAAGTACGGATGCAACCCATACGATCGGGATCTTTCACAACTGATGCAATCCGGAATAATTCTCGTGGACAAACCGCCGGGGCCAAGCAGTCATCAACTAGCAGCGTGGGCCCGTGGGATTTTAGGCCTCAATAGGCTTGGTCATGGTGGTACGCTTGACCCATTCGCAACTGGCGGGCTGACCCTTCTACTTGGTAAAGCGACGAGGTTAACAGAGTTCGTACTCTCCACGGATAAAACGTATATAGCTGTCCTCAAGATTGATCCAAAACACAATACCACAGAAATTGAAGATTTACTGATGGGGTTGAGTGGTGAGATCTACAACGTGCCTCCCTTGGAATCTGCAGTCAAAGTAAGGGTAAGGACAAGGGTGATCAAAGATATCAGACTCTTGGAAAGTGACGTTGGAAATGGCCTACATTGCGTCCGAGTTTCATGTCAGGCAGGTACCTACATCAGAACACTGGCAAGAGATATTGGCTTGATCTTGGGGTCTGAGTGCGAATTGGTCGAATTGCACAGAGACAAAACTGGAGTGTTTGACCAGACAATGTTATGCAGCATGCAACAACTCACAGACGCCGCATTACTGGCTGATCAGGGAGATGAGGCCGCCCTTAGAAAGCTGATTGCACCTGTAGAAAGTTTCCTCTTGAAAATGCCAGGGGCTTGGGTAAGAGACTCTGCAATCGCTTCAATTTGCCACGGCGCACCACTGGCCGTTCCTGGCATTTATCAGATAGACAAAGGCTTGAAGCCTGGTGACAAGATCGTTTTATGGAGCGGTAAGGGAGAGGCTGTGGCAATCGGAGAATTAATCATCGAATCCGATCAATTACCACAGATGTCAATTGGAGAAGCAATTAGGCCAAAGGTTGTCCTGATGGAAAAAAGTGCGTACCCAGGTACTTGGTCCGGTCGGAAGTAGCTAATTCAGTTCGTGTTCTTCGTAAACCCACTCAGCAGTTTCTAATCTAATGAGGAGGGTAGTAGGGTTCAACTAACTCACCGCGGGGATTTCGGTGCCCCAATGAGAGACTTATAGAAATTATGCATGAAAATGAGATTATCCGCCCCTCACTCATAAGGTCTTCTTATTCTATTGGGGCCGATGAGGAAAGCTATGGATAACAGAGTTATGAATCCGATCAAAAGCAGGATGATTATCGAATTTTCACTCAATAGTAGTCCAGAATCCTCATCAGGGTCATCCACAAATGAAACCACCTCGTAGGTCAATTGAGATCTGTCCGAGATAGTCTGTTCTTTGGAGGAGATCTCCAGTGTTATTCTAAATGGCCCCTCCTCAGTAGGTACAGGAACGCTGCAAAACGCCTCCATGATAGTCTCGGCAGGTATGATTGGGACTCTGACTGTTTCGTAGAGAACGTCGTTCACCCAACATGAAACATCAATGTCGAATGCTGTACCTTTGCCGCTATTTTCCACTGTATAGACCAAATCCACCAAAAGTCCAGGCTCAATATCGCCCAACAAGTCGATGTCTTGAGAGGTCACGCTGAAGACGGATAATTCTGGCAATGCCCGGACCATGACCTCAAGTTCCAGTTCAGTGAATAGAATTCCATCTCCAACTGTGATTGTGAGCTGTGTCGGACCTGGCAATATTGGCTCAATCACTAGATTGCCCCCCTCGATAATTGCCCATGACCTTGAAGTAGTAATCGAAAGTTCATCTGAATCCGGATCTTGAATAGAAATAGGGATTGTCGTTTTCTCACCCAATTCTGCGGATATAGTGGTTGGGATGCCGCCTATGGAAGGTGGATCCGATACTTCTTGCACTGACACGACGAAGGATCCCGACCAAGTGTTCCCGCTAGAGTCCCAGACTTGAAGATCAACAACTGTAGTTCCACTGGAGTCTTTGAGAGGCGTTATCAGCAGATCTGATCCAGACTTATCCAGATCTAGAATTCCATTTGATCGGGGTGCGAATGTCATATCCAAATCAGAAAGGAGGTCTCTGTCGTCCGAGCAGCCACTAAGGATAGGAATCGAAATCCCGCCTTCATCCTCGATGAGTTCTACACGTGCTGGGTTTTGGCATACTGGCGACTGGTCAATATCCACCGTGAACCCACCGTCTATCTCCAATTGGTGTATCAGTACGTTTGCCGTTTCCGGCGTCCCATCAGATGACCATTGAAACCTGACACCCAATCCGAGCTCTAGGTCCCCCTGATCCGCTGGCAAAAATTCTCCAACAGGGACAATCAGATTGAATGGGCCGCCCTGGATGGCGTACTCAACTGCTAGGTTGGGGCCAATCGCAAACCTGAGTTGGCTAAGATCTCCGACAAGGTCATCGAAATCCCCGTGGACCTCCCCTGATATCACAAGCGTCGGATCATTTACATCAACCCTGATTTTACTCAAACATCCTTGCCTTATTTCGATTGATACATCTAAAACATCCAGACTCGGAAGAAGCGCTCCTACGGACCATGTTATCCATTCACCTCCATCAACCCTAACGTAAAGGGAGGCATCTAGGCCCTCATCTGCAAACAGATGTATCCTTCCAAGTGCTTGTTGGTACGGTGTTTCAATGCCATAAATTGTCCACTCGCCTGTCATGTCTGTACTAGGACTCAGACCGCAATTGGACAATGAGAGTCCCGTAGTTTCACCTATGGAGGCATCGAAGTCTAAGACAGGGAATTGATCCCTCGAAATTGTAGTCTGAGCCTTTACATTCTCAAATCCATACCATGGCTGATAGTAGGATACCTGAATGCCGACGGCATCTACTCGAACCTCGGAATCATCTGGAGCGCCGTCACTGACATAATCTATTTTGACAGAAGATCCTTCGAGTAGCGACCAATTGAGGTTAGAGGGATTCCCTAGACTGTAAATCAAAGGGGCAGAGAATCTATTGATGGGCGCTGAGGTTCTTGCGATAGTGGTGACCAACTGAATTTCCGTTTCTGTCTCAAACACGATCATTACCTCATCTGATGGCATAGCATCAGGGATTTCCACGTGGACCGCAAGGGAGACCTGAATGATTTGCATATCATAAAGCCCTTGGAAGGTAAAATCAGAGACTATGATATCCGGGCCCTTCGACCATGAATAGTCCCCGTTCGGGAGGCCAGTGGCAAAAGAAGATCCGGTCTCGGATACTGTGGCATATGATGTGTAATCGGACGTGCTGGAGGGCCTTGAATGTGTAAAATTGAGGGTTCCTTGGTCAACTGAAGCGGAGGAATAAGCCGCACTTTCATCTGAAAAGCCAGTGGTGGATGAAATTATCCAAGATTCAGATTCAAGTTGGCTATCGAATACTGGATGCTGTTGTGAGCCGACAGGGGTGTCTGCTGCTACTTGGCAGGCCAGCCCGATAACAATTAGGATGACCCCGAAGCCTCTTGCCATCGTTGTTTTGTTCTGGCTGCACCGTTTCAAACTCTCGGTCCAGATGGGCAAATTTTGCGGAAGGGATGAAATACAGTTGCATTGAGGGGTGGTTACTACGGCTGTGGTAGTGTAGCGGTTAGCACGGTGGGTTGTGGTCCCGCCGGCCCGGGTTCAAGTCCCGGCCACGGCCCCAGGCTATTCACCAAGGTCCTCGTTATCAATTACGTGTCCCATCCTTTTCGCTTTGGTCACGAGATAGTCTCTATTCTGCGCGCTGACTCCGACAATCAATGGTAGTCTTTCTACGACATCGATACCGTGAGAGATCAATTGTTCAACTTTATCGGGATTGTTAGTCATCAAGCTAATTCTCTCTATGCCCACTGCCTTCAAAATGGTGGCCGCCAAGGTGTAGTCTCTAGCATCTCCAGGGTGGCCTAACATCAGATTCGCATCCAATGTATCTGCCCCGGAGTCCTGTAGGTTGTAGGCTTGTATCTTCGCCTTCAGCCCAATCCCCCTCCCTTCCTGTCTTAAATAAACAAGGCACCCATATCCAATCGTGTTAATTTCTGCTAGAGCTGCTTTCAATTGTGGGCCGCAATCGCACCTTAGGCTTCCGAATGCATCCCCTGTAAGACATTCTGAATGAATCCTTACTGGTGTTGGATCTGGACCCACCATATCGCCCATTGTCAAGGCAACGTGATCTAGACCTTTGGAGGCGTCGTTGAAGATTCGGATTTTGAATTCGCCATGATCAGTCGGCAGACTAGCTTCTGCGGGGACATATTCGATTTCCTTGATGTTCATTGCCATGATCTCCTTTGAAACTGTATTAGCATTGGGCTAAGGTGTTGTCCCGTTATCGCGGTGTGGATTGGAATCGGTTTTGTATTTACTGATGATGAATGTGAAAACTTGGTCATCACCCCTGATTACATTACAAGCGTAGCCTTTCCGGGTACACAGTGCAGGAATGTCGTGGAGCGACTCTGGATCATCGCTAAGCACCTCGATGACATCATCATCAGCGGAATGCTCCATAGCCCGTCTTGACTCGTGGACGGGTATTGGACAGAGTTGGCCCGTCAGATCTAGTCGGAGGTTCGCCATGATCAGACGAGAGCGTGGTTACGGTTGAACTCAACGGGTTCACGCTCGATCAAAAACGGCTCTAGTTCTGATTTGCCCCACTTTCTCTTTTTCAGGATCTCTAGAGTTCTTCCTGCCTTTTCAACGTGGATCTCGAAAGTGGTGTGAGCGTCTGTGATTTCAATTTCACCTATCGCCAAATCAGGAATCCTTGCTTCTTTCTTCAACCAATCGGCCAATTCGCGTTTCGATGCCTCCCTGTCACTTACCGATATACGTATCTTTACCATTCCAAACGGATCGGAAATCTCGTCCCAGTCCTCGCGCCTTCTGACAGGATCGCGATCAGTTCCATCTGGAAGATCAGGCGCCTCTTTCTCGGGTATGGTGAGGTTCCAGGTTGACGAAATCCTATCGAGTTGGGCCAGGTCGTCATTTGACACTAGGGACCAAGCCACACCGGACCTCCCCATCCTTCCGGTCCTACCAATTCTGTGGACGTAGGATTCGGTCTCCACTGGAAGGTCGTAATTGACCACATGGGTTATGCTATCGATATCAATCCCTCGTGCTGCAACGTCCGTCGCAATTAGAATATTGAGTTGATTCTCTCGGAACTCGGCGAGTATCCTCTCTCTTTTTTTCTGCGGTATTTCACCATGAAGAGCCTTCGACTCAAAGCGGTGTTTTGAGAGCCTCTCTACTAGTAGATCCGCCATCCTTTTTGTGTTGGTAAAGACGAGTACCTGATCGCTATCTGACATCGTTAGGAGGATTCTACCGAGTGCCCAGAGTTTGTTCCCGCGTCCGATTCGTATGTGTTTCTGGTCGATTTCTGGCACCTCTATCTCAGTGCCGCCAGTGAAGACCTGCTCAGGATCGTTGAGGAGTTCCTCTGAAGCATCTAAGACTTCTTGGGGGAATGTCGCACTGAAAAGAAGGGTCTGTTTTCGGTTTGGCGCTTGTGAAATTATCCACATTACGTCGGGAAAGAAGCCCATGTCCAACATCCTATCTGCCTCATCCAAACAGAATATTTCGATATTTGAAAGCTCTAAATGACCTCTTTTGGTCATATCAATAACCCTGCCGGGCGTCCCGACAATTATGTCCACACCTGCATTCAATTTCTTCGCTTGACGCTCCAAGTCTGTCCCACCATAAACTGTCTCGATGGCAAGGCCTTTGTCGCCTTGCAGCCATTCCATTTCACTTGCTACTTGGACAGCGAGTTCTCTTGTCGGACATAGTATCAGCGATTGTGTTTGTCTCGTGGCAGAGGTTGCCTCTATTATGGGAATTCCAAACGCGGCTGTTTTACCAGAGCCAGTCTGAGCCTGGCCGATCAAATCCCTACCATACAATGCCGCCTGTAGGGTTTCTCTCTGAATCTCAGTCGGTTTTTTCCAACCCTTTGAGTCTAGGGCCTCCAAGACGTACTTGGATAATTTGAATCTATGAAAACCAGATTTTCCCATGGCAAGGCCTCAGAAGCTCTCCGAGTCCTTGATTTCTTGTTGCAACTCTCCCATCCAGTATTTCCTACAATTTTCCTTGGTTAGGAACATATGTTTGCTGGTAAAGCTATGGTTGTAATGTCCCTTATCAGCACTGGCAAATTGCTCCTTCCTCCTCTTGTGGTATTTTTGAAGGACGTGTTGTTTCATGTACTGCCTAAATTTCAATGCCTTGGTACGGTTAACCCCCTTGGGTGTCTCCCCGGCCCAAAGTCGCTCAAATTGAGCTTCTTTCTCGTTGACAGCCTCACTCATCGCAATTCCTCGTCGACCTGCCGACCTTGCTCTTGTTTATGACCTTCTCGCTGAGGAGAGTTTCCAGATATCTCCAATTGAGGCTGCTCGTTTTCGTCCTCCACCGGGTCCAGTTCTGCGAGGAATCTATTCTTTTCTTCTTCAGTTCCCTCCATTTCAGGGTCGAAGGCTAGGGCCATTAATTGCCTCTTGAGATCTGGATCGGTCTCGGTTCTAGCAAGTTCTCCGGCTGCCTCCCTCAGAGATGCTCCAGTCAGCACTGCTGAGAGTTGAGAGATGCAGGCTTTTCTCAACCTCACATCGCTGTCACCCGCACCATCGATGATTAATCGAGCGACTCTTGGGTTTTGCATGTCCAAGGATTTTATCGCTCTCAAAATTTTCATTCTGACAGAAGTGTCTCTTTCACCTAGCGACGCCTCTACCAATATCACGGCGATCCTTGGCTCTGTTGAGGCTAGTTTTGAGAGGCAGTCTGCCCCGGAGGACCTCACTGCAGCATCTCTGTCCTCCAGCGCCCATGCAATCAAATCCCATCCAACAGCCCCCCCGCGCTCAGTAATTACCTTGAGTAATTTTGCCGATCTTCTTCTCAGATCTACGTCCTCATCCTTCAACAAAGACTCGATGTGTTGACATCCTGCCTCCACCCATTCTTTTGATATGGCTTTTAGGACCTTAAAAGCACGATCTCTTTGTTTCATTGACGTTTTTCTCAGTAGTGCTTCCATATCCAATTCTGAGGAAGAGGGGAAGATAGGTGCTATTCTCTCGAGGGTTTCCCAAGCTAAGTCCGAAACAGTCGGATCTGGGTCATCCAACCTGACAACCAATTGATACATCAGATTCTCTGACCTTCGGAGCATCATCCTGGGTAGGCCGAGTATTGCAGAAATCCGCAGCCTTGGATCGTCCTCATCAATGGCCTCAGAAATTGCATCGTGTGCGGGGCCTAGTTCCTCTTCCCTCACCCTGTGCAAAGCTACTATCGCATCTTGTCTGGTAGCAAAACCACCCCCTTCTCCGAGTGGGATCTCTACTGCTTTAATCTCCGAAGTTGCGAGTGGAATGATCATTTCCAGTGGTAAAACTGCCCATTTTCCTAGCTCAGGGGTAAGTGGGCCGAGGTTCCCCCCCCTACTCGCCCTAGACCTTGACAGGGGCAAACCTGTCCGAGGATCGCGGGCGACGTACCTTGACACGGCGGCGCTGAGATGCCGGGAGAATTCAAACCCAACGGCGTTTTGTCTGCCTAATCATATTACCTGATGCCTCTTGCTTTGGCCTCTGAAAGTAATAAAGCGGGCAACACAAACAATGCCAGGATCAGTGAAAGGGCCACCGAAGCAGCACTTACGAAACCAAAGTCTTGTATCACTGGAACCGGGGACAACAGCAAAACCAAGAAACCAGATGCGGTTGTGAAGGCAGACATCATGAGTGCTGCCCCAGTAATCTCGTAGGTATTGGACATAGCATGAACGCGATCAGCGCCGTTATCCAACTCATCCTCAAACCTACGCCACATGTGAATAGAGTAATCAATCCCTAGCCCTATCGTCAGAGCAGTAATCATAACAGTGAGCACGTTCCAGTTGAGTCCGACTAAGGCCATCGTACCGACAACCCAAATCCCAGCCAGTGCGACGGGCAGAATGATTACCGCAGATGTGCTAAATCTCCTAGTCAATGCCATTAGAACGAAGAAAGAGGCAATGAGGCTCAAGATTGTGGATTCCAGTTGTGAGACGAAAAGTCCGTCCAAAACGGATTCGATGACAATTATTTCTCCAGTAAGGTAGGTGATACAACCGCATTTGCCATCTGACTCAAGCCAACTAGCGTGTTCTTGGAAACCATCAGCAATTGAGTCAGTGTCCTCGCTGGACTCCGCTGTTACGCTGACATCGATCATGAGGTGGATTATAGTTCCGGTGGAATCATCAAATGCGACCACCCTCGAGATTCTATCTGCCCAGGTGTGCCCTCTAAGAGGGTCCCCCAACGTCAAGTCCTCCGACAAAAGAGACAACGCTGCTGTCAAGTCCCCCTCTTGGTGATTCGAGGAAAGGCCGACTTGCCCGTCGAAGAGTTCGATTCCATAATCGGAGCCCCACTCCGGTGTTATCTCGAGCTTGTCCCGCAATACTGTGTAGATTCCCTCGTACTGAGGTCGGCTATTTTCCGTATTTTGAGGCCTGATTACGTTCTCATCCAACACCAGCCTACTGTGCAACCCGAGCATGGATTGCATGATTGTCTTATCATCCGGGATTGTTTCCTGATCATTGAAGTCGATCAGTATGATCGCTGTCTTGACAAATTCCACATCGTAGTTGTCATATATCTCATCCCTGGCCTCCATTGATTCCATCTCCTCGTCCAAGAAATCGGTTAATTCGAAACTAGTTTCCAACCTACCCACTGATATGAGGGCAGATGATAAAGTCAGAATGGCGACTATGGTCATTACCTTAGCTAGCCCTCGGTCCATGAAGGCAGATGTCTTTCTGACTATCTTGGTTGAATTGTCAACATTTCGTATCGACTTCCCAGTAGACCTCTCGAAAACAACATGGATCGCACCAACTGTGATGGTCGTAGCCAAAAAGGCACACACGACCCCTATTGCGAGCGTGGTTCCAAATGCTCTGAGGGGATCGATTGGGGACAAAGCATTCGACAAGAATGCTGTGACAGTGGTAATTACTGACAACGTGAGTGCTAATCTCAACCCATCAAAAGATTCGGCCCAAGCAAGGGAGGGCCTCATGCCTTGTGATAGGTTCCTCTCGTATCCCTTCTGCATATGTATGCCATAATCTATCCCAAGTCCAAGGATTACAGGTGCTACAGCTATGTCCAAAACTGTGAACTCAGATCCTCCAATAGCAACGAGACCGTATGTCCATGACAAAGCGGCTGTGAGGGCTACTAAGGGTGCTGAAACCATAACGGGAGATCTGAAAGCAAGGGCGAGTATGCCTACTATCACCAAGAGTGAAATAGCCAAAAGGCTGGTGAAATTGGATAAAGTCCCGTCATTTATGTCCTGGCTAACGAGTTCTTCAGAGACCACCGAGTAAGAAAGGCCGTTTGCTCTAACGGAGCCCCCATCAGAGAGATATTCTCTCAGCTCTAATGAGAAAGGCATCAATGTCTCCTTGGAGTCTTGTGCCGAGACCTCGATGATCCACATTGTTGAATATGCGCTGGGTGTTGGATCTGCATTGTTTACACCATCCAAATAGTCGCAGAGACCGTCGAACTTCAGGTCACTGCTCACCAAGGCCTCCGCCGCAAAACCAGCTGCAGCGGTGATTGATGTCTCCCCTGCAAGGCTCGTGCAATCTTCTCCCTCCTCGACAGCGTCAATTACCTCGCTCCATGAAGACATGCTCATCAGATTCTTGCTCGGGTCACGCTCACTGATTATTGTGTCAACGGCCAATGCCACATTTATCTGGGCCAATATAGTCACGCCCCGTTCCTCCGCCATTGATTGTACTGCCAGCGACTCATTGTACATGTCTTGGATCAAGGATAACGACAGGGGGTTTCCAGCTTGATCACTAGATTTCACATTGACGTAGATTCTAGAGGCTTGGGGAGGGAAATCCAATTCGATAGCTTCTATTTGCCTTTCAGATTCATTCGGGGGTGCGAAGTCAGATACCTCAGTCGAAAATTCTGGGAATGGGACCAATTGAGAAACCATGATCAGAGTGACGAATATAGATCCTAACAAGATAGCAAGGGCGTGTTTGTCTAGGAGTGTAGCCAAGCGATTTGTCTCGTTGACTTGCTCTCGCATGATGCCCCTAAAACCGCATGAGGTATAATCCCGGCTGCCGTTGAGGCTGCACCTTGAGCAGTTTTGAAGAGAAGGTATCAAAACGGAGATGCAAGACGGTGGGGCATGCCCGTTAGACTTCTGGCAAACGACGGTAAAGAACTTAAGCTCCGAATAGAGGGAGAAGGCAACTCAACTCTTCAGATGTTCCGCTCCCGACTGAATGATCATCCTGATGTAGAATATGCGAATTTCTTCACAGGGCATCCAGATCTTGATGACCCCGAGCTGTATCTAAGGGTTAAAGATGGAAAAAACGCATCAAAATTGATATCTGATCTATGTAGGTCAATAGTTGACGACTTCTCAAATCTGAAGATTTAATCCGCCGGTGATAAGTGTGATCGACCGAAAAGAGGTCGAGGCGCGCCTCGGCTTGGACTATTTTTGCGTACAAGGGGAGGGCATCGGAGGCATCCTAAAGACCCGAGTTGATGACTTTCGTGTGAAGGAACAAGCCCGAACACCATCATTGGATCCAAAGGGAAGGTTCACAGTGATCAGAGTCACTCTTAGGGACTGGGAGACGAATCGCTTCATTGGAAGGCTCGCATCCGCATGCAAGATTTCTAGGAACCGCATTTTTTCTTCTGGACTGAAGGACAAGCGCGCCGTAACAACACAATTAATGGTCGTGGATGCCAAGTCAAAAGTAATTGAAGAGATTGACATCCCAGACACAGAAATCGAGATCCTCGGGAGGACCCATCAAAAAGTGGGCATGGGTAACCACGATGGAAACAGATTCACCATCACAGTCAGAGGGTGCGTGGATGAAAATGGTAATCCACTTGAAAGTAAAGAGGCAATGTCGAGGGTGCTATCGATCAGAGAATCCATGAACGATCTTCTTGGAATCGATGCATTTCCGAATTGGATCGGCCCCCAGAGGTTCGGCTCTACACGGCCCGTGACTCCAGAAGTAGGGAGGGGTGTCGTCGAATCTGATTTCGAAAACGCTGTGTCCGCATACATAGGCATGAAAGGGATGGAGAATAGGGCGGATGTAGAAGAGTTCAGGAAGTTGTGGAGAGATACAAAGGATGCCTCTGCATGCCTGAAGATTATACCCAAGCATCTTGGCTTCGAAAGGTCAATGCTCGAAAGGCTGGAAAGGAATCCTGATGACTACCTAAGTGCGTTCAAATCATTGCCCCAATCGCTCCAAATTCTGATGGTCCACTCGTTGCAATCACTGGCATTCAACCACACAATGAGGGCAAGGTTAGCTGGAGGCATGGAGATAACTCGCCCATCAATCGGCGACATAGTCGCTCCAATTTCCGAGAACGGTAGACTTGATACCGGAAAATCCACAATCGTCGGGAAATGGAATCTTGCTCGGTGCATAAAGAACGCCCTCAAGGGAAGGATAGCCGTCACTGGGCCGCTCCCCGGAACAGATGCCACATTTGCCGGCGGCGATGCTGGTAAATTCGAAGAACAGGGTATCAAATCAGCTAATCTTGAAAATGTTGACTGGCACGTTCCCGAGATACCTAGGCTCTCTACCAACGGGACTCGTCGTGCGTTGGCAGTTCCATTCTATGATTTCTCCGTCGAGGAGGCCCCGCCTGCACCTTCCGAGCTTTCGGCACGATGGGAAGAAGGCCCAAGGGAGGGAGACAGGTGGCACCCCGAAGGAGCATCTCTAAGGTTCCGGTTCTTACTGCCGCCTGGAAGTTATGCAACTGTTATGATGCGAGAATTTATGCGGTCCCCCTTGGACCATTACTGACTCAAAGTCTGCCCATTTCCAGTGCTTCAATTTGAGAGACTAGCGGATCTACATCACGGACATTGTTTTCAAAACCGTCAACTATTCCCTCACCTTCCCCCAATACCACGTCAACCTCGATGAACATCATCCCAAAAGCAAGAGGTTTTATTGAGACGTTCTGAACTTCTTTCATATTCGCTATTTTCCCCGCTATCCCCTCGTAATCTGGTTTCTCATCTTCCGGTTGATCTAGCGTGATCTTGTATTTTACAACTACTTGTCCCATCGAAATCACCTGTAGCGGTCAAGGGCCCTCAAATGAGCAATTTGGGCATCGATATTGAACGCCTTGGTCCCTACACCTCTCACTGCGCCCTATGGGCTCTCCACAAAGGGGGCAAGGGAAAGATGTGGATTTGGGTTCAACCAATGGTATTCCCGATGAGCTGCAAATTGTTGCTCTCTTAGCCATTGTGGACCACCTGATGCACTTCCGAGTGATCTCCCCTTTTTATGCTTGACCGATAACGTGTCTCATTCATCGACAACCATATTGAGTAGGTCCAACACGAATGTTCATGCCCGGAGAAGAAGTTGGTCTAACGAATGAAAGCCTCGATCTGTCCCTTTTTGTCACTGACGAGGGCGGAATATGGAGCCTAAGAGACCTTGAGAAGGTTAGAGGTTGGAACAATATCGAATACGGGGCGGGACTATCTGGAAAGAATACTCCTTCAACTGGATTATCGATGAATAGAGCCTACATCCCTCCTGGAGGAGTCGCGAAAGCACATATTCATGTCGATTTCGATGTGATGATCTACCTGTTGAAAGGAAGCGTCAGACACGAATATGGCCCAGGTTGTAGAAAATCGGTAGTCCATGAAACTGGGGACATGTTCTATATCGAGCCAGGGCTGCCTCATGAGGTTTTCAATTGCTCAGAAACCGACTGGGTGCATGCTATAGTTGCTAGATCTGATGCGTCTGAATGGCAGAACATAGAACCCTACGACAGGGATTCTGAATAGGTTCCCTAATAATCAACAAACTCAAAAGTACTGCTTCGTTGGATTAGTAAGGTCCAAATGAGAGTAGAAGGGGAAATAAAACTAGCATTCGATGACGTAATGATTCGTCCAAAGAGAAGTACGCTAGTTTCCAGATCAGATGTCTCTCTTATCAGAGATTTCTCTTTCAAACACACTGATAGAAGATGGTCGGGGATTCCGGTGGCGGCTGCCAATATGGACACGACAGGGGTTTTTTCTGTGGCAAGCGTCCTTCAAGACCATGGTATGCTTACATGTTTACAAAAATTCTACTCTGTGAAGGAGTTGGAAGACGCCTGGACGCAGGGGGTAAGCCCGAATAATGTAGCAATTACGTGTGGATCTACAGACGAGTCGTTGCAACTCTTAAACAGGAAAATGGCAACCAACCCAAACCTTCAGATGATTTGCATTGATGTAGCCAATGGCTACAGGGAGGTCTTCTTGGATTTCGTCAAGGTGGTGAGAAAGGACTTCCCCGACAAGATAGTCATCGCCGGGAATGTTGCTACGAACGAAATGACTGAGGCCCTGATCTTGGCTGGCGCTGATGTGGTAAAGGTGGGAATAGGGCCCGGTTCTGTGTGCACCACAAGGAAAGTTGCTGGTGTGGGGTACCCCCAATTATCAGCGATAGCCGAGTGCGCTGACGCTGCTCATGGTCTCGGAGGGCATGTCATGGCCGATGGCGGTTGCAACTCACCTGGCGATATCGCCAAGGCATTCGCTGCAGGAGCAGACTTTGTTATGTTGGGAGGATTGTTTGCAGGCCATGACGAGTCGGGGGGAGAATTGATAGAAACCAAAGATGGCAGACTCTTCAAATCGTTCCATGGAATGTCTTCCTCAACAGCAATGGAGCGACACTATGGGGAGATCGCCAAGCATAGGGCCCCAGAGGGTAAAGCAGTGAGAGTTCCATACCGAGGAAGTCTTTCGACAACAGTTCAATCAATACTTGGCGGCGTCAGATCTAGTTGCTCATATGTGGGGGCCAGGAGGATCAAAGATCTACCGAAATGTACAACATTCATCAGAGTCACGCAGACGACAAACGAAGTATACAGGGGTCTAGAGCTGAATGAATGACTCACACGTCTAAGATGACCTTTGCCCGATATCCTGAGCCCTCACCGACTTGCGATGGTATACTACTCAGTTCTAATTCGTGAAAGGTCACCGCTTTAATCTCAATGACTGGTTCGAATGGTTCTGGCAAAGAAACAATCCCCTCTGACCACAATTTGTCTCTTTCGTACCGCACTGAGTGAATGTGAATCACAGCGGATTTTGACTCAGCAACCCAGTTTATTTCTTCCAACCAGGCTACTAGGTCCCTATCTATTCTATCTGATTTATCTATTTCTATTGTGATTTTGTCCCCAGTAGAGAGTGGTAACTCCTCACTAGGTTCTAAACCAAGTCGTATGCATTGTATGGCGACCGAGGACACGATGAACAGCTCCGGAATTGTTGGCGACTCAGCCACAAACCCAATGTCCGCTGTGGTCGGGGTCACTTGCCAGGTACTAGTGGTCATTTGATTGCCTATCCATAAATCGACGGGTTAATCGAATTGGTTGCAGAGTTGACCTTGGCCAGGGAAAGAAAGAGGATTCAGCGGATTTGTGTTGTATTTATTCTCACATTTGTTCGAATACCCATCTGCATCAGAGTCTATAGTTGCGTCCGAGGGGTCGTAAGGGTCGAGCCCGAAGTAGTACTCCCAACCGCTCCACATTGAATCATCATCCTGGTCTTGATGATACACCTCACTTCCATCGAGCCATAGGTCTCCATCTGTGTCGTTTAGTATTGGATGTGTCCCGTTTTGATATTCCTCATAGTTGGTGTAGTTCCCGAGGTCATCGTAGAAGATGGCGCCTAAGAGGGACGAAGGGTCGATGTGACATGCAGAATTCTGTGGGTCGTTCCATCCCGGGCAATATTTGTTCATCAAGTGCATCACGTTCAGGCCATCTGAGTCCAAATCTTCAGAGCCATCATTGATCCCATCCCCGTCGGAATCAACCATCTTCGGATCCAACGGACCCCGCTCGGTGACTGAGAGTGTTATGTTACCGTAGGTCACAGCAAATTCGTTGTAGGTGACCTCCCAGCCATCTGGTAGGAGGTCCCCGTCTGTATCGACCTTGACTGGGTTCGTATCCCATCTTGATGGAATCTCCATTAGGTTGGTCAGTGAATCATTGTCAGCATCAAAAGATGAATCGGGAAGACTGCCGAAACTTGGGTCGAGGGCCCACCTCCCACTGTCAGGGATCGTGAAGCCCGTAAGGTTCAGTTCCGAGAAAGAGTAGCTCGGGTTCAATACACCGTCTCCATCAGGATCTCCGGAAGACGAGAATCCTTGTAGGTAGTTGTCCCATATCCACCCGCCAGCCCCCCTTCCACAATCGATCATAGACGTGCATCCAGGTGGAAGCCAATTATCTGGGGCTATCCAGAGGCTGTGACTTACGGTGTCGTCCTCCACAGACGTGATTTGCATTTCCCATCCGTCGGGTTGCGAGTCGCCGTCCGTATCAGGATCGAGGGGGTTGGTTGCAGATTGCCATGGCCTAGGGATGTTCAGGACCTCGAACCCGTCCTTCAGATCATCGTCGTCGCTGTCTATGTCCGACGCGTTGGTGACGTATTGATCCTCCCCTGCTATTACCTCCTCCCTGTCATCGAGTCCATCGTTATCGGTGTCCATTCTGGAGGCGTTTGTGAAGTAAGTGGAGCCATTCCACTGGAATCCGTCCATTGCCTCTGTGAAATCCTCTATTCCGTCACTGTCAGTATCCCTATCAGTGGCATTTGTGTATGTGAGATAGTACTCCACGGAGTCGGATAGCCCATCAGAGTCTGAGTCGAAAACGCCTGGATCGCTTCGAACCTTTATGTCCCTAGCAGTGCCATCAACGACTCTGATTGTCCAACCAATTACCTCGATACCATCGATCAGTCCATCACCGTCGGTGTCGGGGTTCATTGGATTGGTTGACCTGCCATCCACGATTCCATCCTTGTTTAGGTCCCTCGCCTCGTACTCGTCTAAATTAGTGAGTCTCTCATGGCTCTCTACTATGGTCATCAATGACTGAGTTCTTCGGACTACCTCGTCGCCCAGCTCTATCTCGATGTCATAGACATAACCGTCTTGATGTGCCTTTAATGGAACGTTGATGTAGGCAAGGTCTTCCACGGTTGTGATCCACATCAATGTCTGATTTTTCTGCACGAAATCCCCAATTTCAATGGATATGGACTGAACCGTAGAAACTCCGACCAGGTCTTTGTAGTATACTGACCCATCGCCGTCGGCATCGAATCCATCCATGTCCGGGTCTTCGATTCCGTTCATACCATTCCTTGGGTTGATACCATTGAGATGTTCCCACCCGTCTGGCATTCGATCTCCATCAGTGTCGCTTGAAGATGGGCTGGTGAAATTAGTTACCCCCCAAGTGTAGGCGACCTCATACTCCTGTAGGTTGCTGAGGCCATCTTGATCAGGGTCGCCGAATGCGTCTGTTGCGCTGAGTGGGTCTAGTGTATCATCATAGCAGTATTCAAATCCATCCGGCATGCCATCTCCGTCGGTATCCCAATCGCTGGGACCGTTGAACTTCCCATCTCCGTCCATGTCCTCTGTGAACCATGTCATGTCATCTGAGTCTGCCATCATCGAAGTATAGGGTGCGTCTTTTGTCACAACGGAGAATGTGTACCTGCCACAATGAACATCCAAGTATTGTATCCCATAGGCGACCTCAACTCGATCTGGTATCAAATCGTTGTCACTATCGTCAGATAGAGGGTTTGTAGAGTATAATTCCTCGATGTAATTTGGCAGTGTGTCTCCACCAGAGGCCTCGAGATCGAGTACGGCGTCACAGGAGTGCTCCCCGAACGGACCGATTGCCAGATCCTGCCAATCCGCCAATCCTATGTCTTGTTGAATCTCGGCCTCTTTCGTGGGAGTCAGTAGCGGGCAATCCCAATTTGGACTGAGGGGGTCTAGAAGCGTGAATGGTTCCGATCCTGACGCGGTAACCTCGATTGAGTACATGGACTCCCAAAGGTCATTGAGGCCGTCCCCGTCGGAGTCACTGGCACTCGGGTTAGTTCCAATTGCAGCTTCTTCGATGTTTGTCAATCCGTCCCTATCAGGATCTCCGTTGGGGCCATTGTCTGGGTCTGGGAATGTTTCATTTTGTTCGCCTCCTTCTGCACCTGGATCCGGATTTTCGAAGTCAATATCTGTGATTTGGGCCTCCCCGCTGTCTAAGGGATCTAAGCCATTGTCTATCTCCCACCCGTCGTCTAGTCCATCTCCATCCGTGTCGGCCAACTGCCAGTTTGTCCCGTAGAGTGTTTGCTCCATCCTGTCTGGAATTCCATCCTTATCGAAGTCCTGACCAGTCATTTGTGTTTCAGACTCGTCGAGGAATATATCGTCAGCGGCAGGCTCGTAATATCCCACGGATTGACTTGTGCTCAGCATAGCATCAACAACCGTGTAGAGGCCTGCGAGGCACAACGTAGCGACTATTGCAGCGATGGCATATTGGTTGTGATTCAGTTGCATTCCAGCCATCCCCCGCGTCGAGGCTACTAGCATTCCGTTGTGCCCCGGATATAACCGTTGGGCGTAGTAGGGCAGATTAGTCTCATCAGGTCACATTGAATTTAATCGATGTAGTATCATCTATAATTTCCCACTCAGGAAGGACTTTTTTGCCTCTTGCGCGATGTACGCATCCCATCAACAGCCCAGCAACCATAGATGGACTCAGATCGCTTTTCACAGCAAATGTTAGAGTTTGACCAGAGGTTTGAGTGTGTTGTATTTTACCGAAACCCCATCTGGAAAAATGCAGAGAACTGACCTGTTCCCATGATTCTTCGTTCTGGATGAACACCAATTCACCTGATTCCACAAATGCTGTAGATACTGCAGTGCAAATGCTCTTTTCCCAAATGGCATTATCGTGATTGTCGGCAATGATCGCCAAAGAGGCTGATGCTCGTTCCCAATAATCAAAAAGTCGAATTGGAGCCACATGGTAATTCTGACCAAGGCGCCGGATGCCCCCTTCCTTTTCGAATGTCAAACCATCAATGTATAGTGGTCTAAGAATGCCTGCGGGATTATAGTTGCCTGCTCGCGAGGGGGCATATGTCTTGCCAAGGGCCCCCTCTTTTACCTGAATGCTCACAAATGCTGTATTTCGGCTTTGGGTTTCTACTCCGACTCTTATGGGGTTCCCAATTGCGAATTCGATAGCAGCTTGAAGGTTACCAGCCGCAATGGGTGTGGGAACTGCCGTCTCTACAACATATTTTCTTACTGCGCCATCAACGATAATCGCTGCATTGTGATGGCCCCCGTCTCTCCAGAACCTATCAAAACCTTTCCATTTTTCGGGATCAGCCCCCTTCCAAGAGAACGTGGATTGTTCAAGGGTGTCCCGCCATTCGTCCGCAGCCGCATAGCGTAGTGTCCTAAGGACCTCTGGGCCAAGTTGGGTTGCCATTTCTTCGACTAAGGAGGCTAGGAAATCTGAGTTCATGATAATTACAGGGGAGTTTCCTCGTTCTGAGTCAAGGATGGATCCGTCGTGTGTGGATCTAAACCGATTCTCGCCTTGCAACCGTCGATTTGCGAACAGCTTCCTGAGGAGGTTCATTAACGGGACCTCACGAACCTGTCAATACGGTCAAATGCCTCGTTGAGGAGGTCTTCGGGTGCTAATGCCACAAGACGAAAGTGGCCCGATCCGTATTGAGGGGAAAATCCAGATCCATGTACCACAAGTACATGTTCTTCGTGAAGTAAATCCAACACGAATTTCTTGTCCGGACCGTATTTTGAGGGGTTCTCTATCTTCGGGAACAGATAGAATGCCCCTCCAGGCTTATTGCAACTCAATCCTTCAATTCCATCTATCCTGTTCATACATAGGTCAACTCTTCTCTCGATGGTGTTAAGTCGTTCCTTCAGCCAAAGGCGATCGTGCTTCAACCCAGCCAAATATCCATATTGAGCGGGCGTGGAGGCGCACAATCGGCTCCTAAGGATCCTCTCGACGCCATCTCGTGGCGCCCCAAGTATTCCCCTTGGGTCGTAGAATGCCATATACCCGATTCTCCAACCCGGAGCAAAATGAACTTTGGAAACTCCATTGAGGGTGACCACGGGAACATCATCTGATAGAGATGCTACTGACCTCTGATCTCCGGAAAAGTCGAGCGCATCATAGATCTCGTCTGCTATAACCGTGCAGTTTGGCCAGTCTTTCGCGATGCTCAAGACTTCCTTGATGGTTGAGGGCTTGGCTACATTTCCAGTGGGATTATTCGGGTTCACAACTACAATAAATTTGACGCTATCGTTCATTTTTCTGCGGATGTCATCCGTATCTATGGCCCAGCCCTCATCCGAATCGAGTGCATACTCGACGGTCTTGGCGCCGTACATCTGAGGATACGCCATGTATGGCGGATAATGTGGGCCAGGAGCAAGAACAATGTCGCCCTGCTCAAGGAATGCTGCGAACAATATCTGAAGTGCCTCTGTAACTCCATGCGTGACATAGACGTCATCTGATTCGCATTCCCATCCTTTTGATCGTTCATCCTTGGCGATCGCCTCCCTTAACTCCTCAATCCCGTATGACGGCCCATATCCGTTATCCTGTCTTTCCAGTGCCTTCTTGAACGCGTCCACCATATGGCGAGGAGTTGGGAGGCCAGGGTATGACAAGGGGTCTCCTATGTTCAATTTGATTAGATCATGCCCCTCAGACTCCAACTTCATTGCTGGAACCACGACGTCTCGAATAGCATACTCGATCGAGGAGGCCCTCCTGGATGCAGGGATGCCGTTCATGATGGTCCGTTGGATAGCAGGCACATGAAGGCGCCGATTTTAGATGCCCAGTTCAGACCTTGCGATTCCCATTGCAGCTTCAATCCCTTCCGAGTAGCTGCCGCTGGCCTGTGCCATCGTCGATCTTCCGCCTCCACTGCCCTTGATTTCCGGGGCCATGGCCTCAACAAGCTTGGAAGCGTCGTGACGTTGGGAAGCAGCAGAATTCTCAGTTATTGCGACAACGATTTTAGCCCCGCCTGTTTTACTAGCCAAGATCGCCACGGTTGGTTCATCCGGATTTCGTGTTAATTCGCCAAGAGTGGCCATTAGGTCCTTGAATTCGCCATCCATCTCGATCAAAGCGTATCTTATTCCATCCTTCCTGATAGTTGATGAACCGCCTTCGGTTTTTATTCTGGTTATCTCGGCCCTGAGGTTCTCTATGGCCTTTTTTTGCTCTTTCCACTCGTTGAAAAATCGCTCTACAGCTTCTGGCAAGTCCTCTGGTTGGACGCCCAATACGCTTGCTGAAGCAGTTAATAATTCAGACTGTCGACGAGAGTGTTCCCTTGCAGCATCCCCTGCCATGATCACCAGACGCTCCACCCCATCTTGGACTTGACTGGAGCGGACGATCTTTATCTCTCCGATTTCAAGGGTGTTTGTCACGTGGGTGCCTCCACAGGCTTGGATGTCGTGCCCCTCGACTTCAACCACTCTTATACGATCGTGCTTCGGGGGCCCCCCTTGGTATATTGAGAACCCATGTTCCTTGTCCGCGTCTGCTCGATCGAGTACGGTTGTTAGTACCCGTCGGTTTTCCGTCAGGATAGTGTTCGCATGGTCCTCAATCTCATCTAAATGATCACGAGTTAACCGATTGAAATGAGTAATGTCGAGCCTTGCAAAAAGTTCGCTTTTGTAAGATCCAGCCTGCCAGATGTGGGGTCCGAGGATTTTTCTCGCCGAGCCCCCTACGATGTGAACCGAGGTGTGGTGTTGGGAAATCTGATTCCTTCGGGATTCGTTTATTTTACCGGTTATCGGCCCTATTTCCAATGGTTCGTCCACTGTGTGAGTGATTACCCCATCATGGATGCCGACATGCAGTACATGCGCGTCCCCCAGTTTCCCCAGATCGCATAGTTGGCCTCCACTTTCAGGATAGAATCCGGTTCTATCGAGTATAACTGACCATGTAGTTTGAGGAAAGTCGGCTTGGTCAGGAAGGGGTTCGCAATGTATGACATTGGCAGCAAAGTGGGATAACGATTGGTCTCCGTCGAATAGTCGCTCTGTTAGTTTGAATTGAGAATAGTTGTTATGATGGTTGATCTTCTTCTGGACAGCAGCCTGCTTTGTCCTCGAAGCGTTTCTGGCTGCCATTTCGGCTGAAAAGCCCATTCTAATGCTGAGGTTTCTCCAACCTGCAGACTTGGCTATTGTTAGTGCCATATCTGGTTGGATTCCTCTCTCTTCAGCCAACCTGAACAGGATGCTGTCTTCAATTGATTTAGCCCCCTTTGGAGTATGGGCCAATGCTGTTTGCACGGCAGATTCCCCCCTTCTCAGCATTGAATGATACTTCTCTTCCTCTGAATCTAATATTGAGATTATTACCTCCCGGTCAAAAATCAAATTTGGCATGTTGGCCTTCATGTGACGGCTGCCCAATTTTGATAGGGATTCTGTGATCCCCAACTCAGATTTCATCCTGCAAACCCTCCTTGCCAACATCCTGGGCAAGTACCCTGCCTTGGAATTGCTTGGAATTAAGCCGTCACCCAGCATTGAACAAATCGCTTGTAAGTGATCCGGTATTGCGTAAATGAGGGCTAGGGGCTCAGTTATCTTCTTCAGTTGTGGGACCGATATCTGAATTTTCTCTGTAGATATCTTTTCAGCGAGTGAGACATATAGCTCTTCAGCGTCTGTGCCTACATCTATGTTCAATATGCCTGCGAGTTTTGACAACTCGCCCAACAGGTGGTCCGTCTCATGTGGAAGGTCGAGGGAGCGAACTTTTTCATCGAATTTTGATAGTCTTTTTAGTTCTGATACAGATTTAGGATACACTGCTTCGTAGATTGTCGGACTGCCTGCTGCAGCCCAACAGAATCTCTCCAAGCCATAGCCTGTGTCGATTATTTTCTGTTCCATCTCCCTGTACCTTAGACCTTTTATTATCACGTCCCCCTCATCGTGTTCTTCTAAGTTCATGAATACCAGTGTGGCTAGTTCTAAACCACCAACTATCACCTCAAGTGCTGCTCCAGCGTTACCGCCTCCAGACCATGGGTTTTCCACATAAATGACATCTTTTGGGGCAATACCGAAAGATTCGACCATGAGTTCATCGCAAAGCCTCACGCAGGCATCTATCCAGTAGTGATATTCACCATCCGCCTCCCTATTAAACGCATGATGAGCCATCATCTCGAATGTCGTGAGGTGCCGGCCGCTGCGGCCCACGGCTGCTACGTCGGTTAACCTAATGCAAGGTTGGCTAATCGTCAAGGGGTTTTCGGGAGGGGGGACATTTCCTGAAGTCACATGTGGCTGAAAGTTTGCAATACTCGCTATCGTTAGATGGATGTCATCCCTCCACCTTGCCACAACAGGATATGGCTTTATTCTCGAGTGCCCTTTGGCTTCAAAGAAGGAAAGGAATGCTTCCCTCATCTTGTCTTTTAGCTCGATTCCCCTCTCTTCAAAGCCAGAGATGATGGGAGTTCCGATGAAGGTGTAGGGGTCTTTGTGAGTATCTCCCGAGGTGATTCTAAGTGGGTCTCTGGTCCAGAATCTCAGCCCACTGACCTCGCAGACAGCGAGCCGGAAGCCGGCCTCGGACCAGTATGGAATGTCAATCTCACCAAACTCCACAACACTGGCTGCTATGCTATACACTTCAAAGCGTTTCGGAAATATCCAAACTACAAGTCGTTTAGCATCTCCCGGCCGATGATTATGCGTTGTATCTGACTACTTCCCTCGTAGATTTGTAAGACCTTCGCACCTCTCATCAGCCTCGCCACAGGGTACTCCTCAGAATATCCATAACCACCAAAAATCTGAACTGCGTCGGTGGTCACTTCCATGCAAGCATCAGCCGAGAATCTCTTAGCGTGGGCAGCACTTTCTGTATTCCTAATGCCATTATCAGCCTCCCATGCAGATTTCCAGCATAGCAGGCGACTAGCCTCTATCTTCGTCTTCATGTCAGCTAGCATGAATTGAATTGCCTGGTGCTGATGCAATTTTTTCCCAAAGGACATTCTTTCGTTTGAGTAGGATAGTGCGTGCTCATAAGCTGCCCTGGAGACGCCAACGGCTTGGGCAGCCACAACTGGCCTTGAATAATCAAAGGCCTTCATGGCGTTCATCCAACCATTACCTTCAACCCCGCCGACAAGATTCTCGATAGGGACTCGAACATCAGTAAATGTGATGCCTCTGGTATCTGAAGCCCTTTGTCCCATATTCGTTTCTTTTTTCCCGAGTTCTACTCCATCCCACTTTGATTCGACTATGAAGGCACTCATCCCCCTGTAGCCTTTGTCTCTATCTGTGTAGGCCAGTACAAAGAACCACTCTGCTTGGCCGGCCCCTGTGATCCACATCTTACTCCCATTGAGAATGTAATGATCATCTTTGAGGACTGCGTTTGTCTTGATTGAGGATACATCGCTTCCCGCACCTGGTTCAGTGACACAATAAGCAGCGATTAGTGGTTTTTCAGCCAGCATTCCTAGATATTTCTTCTTCTGTTCCTCAGTTCCACCAGTTATGATTGGCGCCGCTGTGAGGCCATTGGAATATTGCGCGGTTCCGAACCCTGGGTCTCCCCAGGACATCTCCTCCGAGACAATTGCCTCTTCCAACACCCCCATCCCGGGGCCACCATACTTCTCTGGGATGTGTAGGTTGGTCAATCCCAATTCATGTGCCTGTTGGATGGCTTCGAGTGGAAATTCGCTTTCATTATCCCATCTCTCAGCATGTGGCCTCACGTTCTCACGTGCAAAATCCCTCGCAAGCTCGCGCAACATTTGTTGTTCCTCTGATAATTCGAATCCGAGCATGATCTACGGCCAGAGCAGGGGGACTTAGTGGTTCCCAGTTTCCGTACGGAAATTGTTTCAGATTCTCTAGTAGGTCCGACTAATTGATGAATAAGCAGAGATTGTTGCTGCCATGGGCGCAACATGGAGGCAACACTTGTCTGTTGATGGGCCTGGCAGAATGAGAATAAAGAAACATGGGAGGATGCTTGCAGACGCAATGATGATTTCAGAACCTGGTATGCTCGAAGTGGGTGTCGATGATCGATCTCCTCAACAACTGGTCAATACGGCCGAGCTGCCAGGCATCGTAGGCCAAGCCTGGGCCATGGCTGATTGGCACTTTGGTTATGGGTTTCCGATTGGGGGGGTGGTTGCAACTTCTGTGGAATACGGCGACTCTGGAGGAGGGGTATCCCCAGGGGGCGTTGGATTCGACATCAATTGTGGCGTGAGGCTGCTCTCAACAGGATTGAGTGCGGCCTCAACGGATGTTCGCGCGATCATCGATAGCCTCCAGAGATCAGTCCCCGCAGGAGCAACTTCTAAGGGAGGGATTCGTCTTACCTCCTCGGATTTAGAAGAGGTCCTTTCTCGAGGGGCTCGGGCAGCTTGTGAAATGGGCTTAGGCGCACATGCGGATCTGGGAAGACTGGAGTCGGGAGGTTTCCTTGAGACAACGGAGCGTGCGCTCAGTGAAAGGGCCCTAAAGAGAGGGGAAAAGTCACTCGGCACCCTGGGCTCTGGTAATCACTTTCTAGAGGTTCAAGTCGTCGATAGGATCTTGGATGCACATGCTGCAAGGGAGTTTGGGCTACAAGAGGGCGAACTCACTGTGATGATCCATTCGGGCTCTAGAGGTTTGGGGCACCAAGTTTGTAGTGATCACGTGAAAGAGATTGAGAGTAATTACAGACAAGTTGGGTCAAGATGGGTCTCCGATAGATGGGGATTTGACATCGCTGATAGACAACTTGCTTGTGCTCCAATTCACAGCGATGAGGGGAGGAATTACATGGACGCGATGAACTCGGCTGGAAATTTTGCTTTCGCTAATCGCTCAGCTCTTACTCAAAGGGTCCAAGAATCCTTTAGAAAAATCTCAACAATTGATGCGGATATTAAGGTCACATATGATGTCAGCCACAATATCGCGAAATTTGAAAATCATGAAATACATGGATCTAATTGTAAATGCTGTGTTCATCGGAAAGGGGCGACAAGGGCATTTTCAGGCGATAATCCAGGCCTGTCAAATGAATTCCAAGGAGTTGGTCAACCAGTATTGGTCCCAGGGGACATGGGCAGGGCGTCTTGGGTTCTAGCTGGTCCCAAGAAAGGAGAGAATGACGCATTTTCCTCATCCTGCCACGGTGCTGGTAGAAAATTATCTAGAACAGCGGCCAGAAAGGCGATAGATCCAGAGGCCCTGATCAGGGAACTAGAAGACATGGGAATAATCGTAAGGGCCAAGACACGTTCCTTGCTATCGGAAGAAGCCCCCGAGGCGTACAAAAATGTGGATGATGTAGTAAGACTAACAGAATCCGCTGGCTTGGCCCGACCTGTAGCTAGACTGAGGCCCTTGGGCGTGATCAAGGGATGACTATTTTGCCCTGTATTCGATTCTAAGGACTTCTTGGTCCTGTAATACAGTATCCTCGTATGTCTCAACTCTCTCACCGTCCAAAGTGACGACAATCTCATGGTCTTGATCAACGACATAATCTAGAATCTGCTTATCATTGAATGTCTCGCCCCATATTAAAAAGAATGACTCCGCTGGTACATTGTATTCTTTGTCCATCTCGACGTGAATCTTGCCTGATGCATCATGTGTATGGACCCCCCTCATAGAGCAGCCATCGTGGTTGATGCCAGTGTTTGCTGGTATTGTTATTTGCTGGCCGTTCACAACGATTTCTATTATCGGGTGGTAGTGGACTCCTATGTTGCTATGATCCCCTAAGCAGAAGTCTGCTACCTCTTGTGCGTTGTCAGGGGTGGGAGGTGGTGCGAATTCGTCATAAATTACTGCACCGACCAAAAGAATAGTGAATGCTGCTGCACCGTACATCGCTAACCTCGCTGCATCCATACTCCTCCGTGAATACCCCCCATATTGAAACCTCCCCACCAATTCCAATGAACATGGGCTACACAGATTACTGGGGCGAGGCGGTAGCTCATATCTCAGGGCGAGACCCTATCCTTTCTCAAATAATTCAAAAATACCCAAAACCCTATCTTAATCCGCATGGTAACGTCGTTCACACACTGATCAAGTCTGTTGTAGGGCAACAAATATCCGTACAGGCTGCAGACGCGACGTGGAGGAGGATGGTTGAACTCCTTGGTGAGGTGAGCCCAGATAAAATAAACCAAAGTAATGTAATGGGCCTACGAGGTTGTGGTCTTTCCTTGAGGAAAGCAGAGTATATACTGGGTATAGCGAAGATGTGGGAAGACGGTTTCCTAGATGTAGATTGGCGATCCTTGGAGGAGTCTGAGGTTATCGACAGATTGCTCCCGATTAGAGGCGTCGGACCATGGACAGTGGACATGGTCATGATTTTTTCACTTGGATTTCGAGACGTCTTGCCAGTAGGGGATATTGGGCTCCTCAGGGCCGTGGAGAACAACTATTCTGATGGAAAAAGGCTCCCACTGGAGGAGGTCAAAAAAATAGCCGAACCATGGCGTCCGTTTCGGACTGTGGCGACATGGTACCTCTGGAGGACCATAGACCCTGAGCCAGTCAACTATTGATTACATAGAGTATCCACGTGGAATTCCTTCAACACCCGTCGGCTTAAGTGCCTGATCAGAGCCGTCAGACTCTTCCATTATCACTGTGAGGAGAGTGTGCACCAACGTACGCAAGTCGTCTATCTCTTTCTTCAATTCAACTACTTCTTCCATCCATATCCCATCTAGAACGAGTTCGTTCCACTTAGCCCTCCACGGCTAATAGACTATAAACAAGCCCTTGGAAGTTCTGGAGGGACAGTGGTTTTCAGGCCCTCTATGGTTCCCGCAGGAGCATGGGCAGATCCTAATGCTACTCCGTATAATCTCCATCTTCGTTTTCCTCATCGTAGTCCTCATAGTCATCGTCGTAGTATTCTTCTTCCACTCTGCTCGATGCAGTGCTGACCATGTAGCCGCCAACTAGGATGGTGATCACGGCAATAGATGCTATCATAGTGTAGGCGAGTAAAGAGTCACCAGAGGACACGCTGTCAACATCTGCGGACGATACTATCATTCCGTCTACCGGGTAGGCCAGATTCTCAAAGTTGTCAGCATCGATCACATAAAGAACGGGAACACCAGGCATGGTTGGTTCATACACGAACTCAACGACTAAGCTTGTTTCACTTGCGTCTAAAGAGACCTCAACATTATCTGAAGGGGGGGATTGAGTCCACTCTTCTCCACCTTTGCTCTCCCATAGTTTGAGCGATAGCGTGCCTTCCCTCTTTCCAAGATTAGACCAGAAGGTCTTCATCGTGATTCTTTGACCGGGGATCGGTGTGTCTGTTGGCTCGAAAACGGTATTCGTCAAAATCGGCAGGAACTCCATTATTCTAATGTCTACTCTTTTGGGCAGGGACTCGCTACCTAGGCCGTTCACCGGGTTTCCCGCTCGATCCGTGGAAACCACCCAGAATTCTACATAGTCGCCGTCTATCAATTTGGTTGTCAGCGATTGTGTCATGTCTAGCTCTCCGTTGTATATGTCCAACTGAGTCTGGTCTGTGACCAGGGGCAGAGTGCCTAAACTAATTGGGCTGATTACGCTTCCACCTCTCTTGAAAACCCAGGCAACTTGTAAATCTCCACTCTGCATGCCTACTGCATCATTTATCTGAAGAGTCACCTTGACTCTATTTAGTAAATCGGATTCCTCGACGGAGAGTGAACTGTCGGGGTATGCGGTCTGATCAAATAATATCGTGGGTGGTGCGGAATCTACGTTTATGGAGATGTCATTGTTGTCAATTGCCCCGCTGGAGCCAGGCAAGTCAATTATCGTGGTGGTAATATCCATTATAGGATAAACCGGCGGTCTGTCCGGGAGGGATAGTTCGACATCCCAAGAGCCTGCGTCTCCAACTGTTGCCTGGGTGCTTACCCGAGTAGAGCCATACACAAATGAGACATCAACCATTGTTCCTAGTGTGCTTGGTGTGAAAGGAGTGCCGGAACCTGAGTGGACTAGCGTACCATTTACCTTGAAGGTGTCACCACTCATAAGATAAATTCCTGTATCGTCGCTCTCCCCAATCGGGAGTGTAAGGTCTTGTGCTGACAGTGGGATTGCCTCCAGTTGGTTGTCGAGTTCCCAGGATAGTTGGGAAAGCAGGGTGGACTCTGCGATTACAACCATGTCATCTATGATTCGAACCCTAGGGCTGCACGGGGAGTCTCCAGCGGCCCAGGGGAAGTCCCAATCCAGGACAAAGTCAAGTTGTATCTCCACGAGGGCGTCGGATTGCCCTGGCACGGAGCGAGCCTCAACAAGGTCTACATGGGAATCTGCAGGGGTAGATAGTATCATTTCTGCGGGGTTCCAGTGCATCTTTCCGAGTCCTGTTGGCCCATCGTCGCACAACATAAGATCGATGCCATCGAGAGTCATTATACCGTTGGGTTCGTCGATTACCATGTTGAAGGTGTGTGTCATTCCTGGTACCAGGTATCCCTCCTCACGGTCGAGTGAGTAGCCTGAAGTGACTATCTGAGTCTCCACATCTTCTGCGACGATTACTGTAGCCCATGCGTTATTTGCCCCTGGGCCGCCGCCTGTGCCACCAGACTGGTAGGTTTTACCTGACCAGTCAGTCCCCTCTATGTATAGGTAAACGGGGCTATTGTATGGAACTCCAGATATGTCTATGTTGTAAAAATTGAGTTGCTCTTCCCCCGGGAATCCTATGGAGAGGGGCATTGTGATTGATCCATATTCGGAAGGGTCGGGAATTCCGTCTTGATTGGAATCATCCATAACTGCCCGCCAAAAACGTAGTGTGGCATCCCGTGCTCTGGCATCTGAATCGGATACTGTAACATAAACTGATAAGGGCGTGTCAGGATCTACTATTTTCCCAGCCGCACTCTGGAATCCTAATGGTGTTAGAATTTGAATCGGCCCTGCGACAGGGGGTTCGAGATCCACCGTCGCGTCGATCACCGGAGGCACAGAAGTGGCGTCTTGGCCGCCCAGAACTTGTCCGACAGGGCCCACATCGTCAATGATGGGTGTCAATGAAATCGAACTCGTACCAGGGGGTATTGTAACCTCTCCATAGAAACTACCCTCTTCGCCAGATGTCAAGGCCACATTTACACCTGAAATATTCACGGATACCCTAAAGTCTTGAGGATCGGGCCGTAATCCTGAGGTGCCCTCGAATTTGACCTCTCCCTCAATGAAAAGGTTGTTTCCCGGATCTACTGGGAAGGGGTACATCGAAGAGAGCTGATCAGAAACAAGGTTTCCTAGGTGGTTGCTCACGGAGAATGAGGAAATCTCCAGATCATTTTCGTATGCAGATCTTCCACCCACCCCACTTGATGATTCTGCACTCCATCGAGTATTGCCGTCATTATCTATCGCACTTGACCTCCATGTTATCCTTGATAGGTCGTCTGGACCCCAAGAAGCTCCGATTGACCAATTTACCCTAATTGTTTCTTTGCCATCGGGATATGTCACAACTTGCACAGATGATTCCTCAGCCGTCATGTAGATCCCGGGCAAGACGTCTCCCGATTCTTGGAAAACCGTGGTTGAAGAATCGTCCCATTCCCCATTGTTTGATGTCGCGGTATAGATTGCAACCAAACCGTCGTTTGTTTGTCCTGTTAGTCGTATTGATGAGATTTGACTGTTATCGAAGAGATGACTGTGTTCCGTCGTGATCTTGTAGGTTTCTTCCCTTGGTGCAAACGTGTTTGGCGGGGTGAATGGATAATTTGTGGTAATGTAGTCATAGTAAGCCCCCCCGTCTATTGAGAGCATGCCAACATCTGATAAGACCGTAACAGGGATATCGGTATTACTGGAGTCTGATTGGATTTCGGATACCGAGGCGGTCACGACTTCTTGTAGCGTGGAGACGTTCTCTCTTAGGTAATACGAGAGGCCCAGGGTTGCTATCGAGATGGTTTGAGCCTCCGTAGATGAGATTTCGAAAACCACTTCCTTCCACTCGCGCCCATTTATCGAGTCGGTGATCGTGGGTTGAAGGGCATTGGCTGCAGAGATCATTTGGCCTGATAGGTGTAAGTAATCCGGACCAACATCGGAATTAGATGTGGTCATAGATGCGGGTCCTATGGAGACAGTGACCGGTGATGTAAGAGATTCTAGGCTTGCTGGAGATATGGACAAGAATCCTGATCCGAGCCACGACGTTGCGTCGACGTTTGGAACGGTGGATGAACCTGCTGGAATCAAAACTGACATTCTTGAGGTCGAACCGGGGCTAAGATCGAAGGTTCTACTACGTTCCTGAGCTCCATCGAACAATAACGATTGCCAACCCAGGTGTCCGTAGTCTGACCCGAATGGAAATGACCAGTCGTGTTCTCCATTTGAACCAAGATCGACCGATGGAGAGCGAGCCGGTTCAGCAAACTTCGCGGATATGTTCAACTGACTGATGCTTCCCGTTGGAGCTAGCGAAATGATGGCCTTGTAGCCAGGTTGGGCCCATGGGAACTCAACAACTCCGCCCGTAGAATATTGTGGCCCTAGCGTTTGGCCGTTAGCATCCTCGAATCTTATTGAAACGTCTGCATAATCCCCAGATATCGAAACAGCTTTGATCGGTCTTGAGGATGTTATGTAATCTGAGTGTATGCTGCCCGCGGTGCCTTGGGTTACTATGTTTCCGTTCTCGACAGCGACACTTGGACTGAAATGCCATCCATTCCCTACTCCAGATTCTCCAGAAAGCGTCCTAAGGCCGTCTAACATTACTGTTTTGATAGCGGGGGTCAAGCTAGAGTTTGTGGTTTCCAGGTGAAGTTGGATGTTTACAGATGGGGTAAGCTGGTAGTCCAATCCAGCAAGTGAGATTGGCAGAGGCATCATTTGATAGCCATTTACGTAAGTCATGGTGTTTGAGTCAATGACGCTCGCCAATACACGAGTTCCTTCTGGTATTTCCGCATCTATGTCCAAATATCCAATGTTGAATATGTCATGATTCGTGATGTCCAGTGTTGGGCTGAGCCATGACCCATTAGAACTGTAATTCGGAATGAGTATTCCAAAGTCATCAACGTAAAACCCTTCGAAGTCATCACTTGAATATTGGCAACAAGTATCGGACTTGAACCAGAACCGGAAAGTCATCGATTCCCCGCTCCATTGATCCAATGGGGCCTCCCTCATTGACATGGAATCTGATCCACAATCATCATTTATCCAAATCTCATTATTCCCCCATGGGTTTGTCCCCCAAAAGGTGGTCTTAGTTCCGTCATACCAATTCGGTATTGAAGGTTGGAAAAATTGCCATCCCCCGTTGTTTACCTTGTATTGCAAAACCGCCCCGTCCATGTCAATGGAGTCCATGCAAGCCCATTTCGCAAATTGGAGTGTGGCGCCCGAGGATGGAATATCATACTGTGGAGATTGTAAGTAAGCGTCCCTGTTGTCGAGATATCCGCCGGTTAGCCCCGTCCCGTACAGGTATGGGAAGCTATTGGGTTCCGAAAGTGTCAATGAGGGATCTGGAAATCCGTATTCCCATGCAATTGAGCCAGTGCTTCCAGATTGGCTCCAACCAGAAACGTGTTCGGTATCTGGTGGAGTTGCAAATGAGTTCTCAAAGCCAAGTGTTCGATCAATACTGCCTCCGAAAAGCTGTATGTGACCCCAATCATCATATCCCGTTATGGAGGATTGTGGGGGTGTCTCGGCATAATGTGTAAAGGTCGTTGGTGAGCCTAAATCATCGGACCAGTGTACGGAAACCCCGGGAGTCACCAAAGAAACGTCCGTCACGAAGACTCCTTCGAAATTGTCCTGTGGGGATCCGTAATTTATGGAGCCGTCTGTATCCACTATGATCCTCAGGAAAACGTTTGCTTGATTCAGGAACTGTGACGGTATGTCGTATTCTTGAACAACTATTCCGCCACTTTGATCGCCTGTAGTTCCTGGAATTGACCCTGACCGAGATGAGCAACTTTGTGTTGTACCGGTATTTGTTGACGATATATCCAACCAAGTCAGGTTATTATTGGACATTTCGACACAAAAGTTGTCATAAAAGGTCCCCTCTAAGTCATATTCAAGATTCACCCTCAGTTTACTGGACGTAGTGGTACCAACTGTGTTAATTTGAGTTTGGAGAGCTCCATAGGCGCTGGTCGAGTATTGGCATGTTGTCCCGGGCGCCGATTGGCAACCGTGAAGCCACCCTCCGTCGACCCCACCGACATTCACGTAGGAAATATTGTCCAAAAACCATCCTGGCCTAAGATTCTGTGAAGATGGATGTGTCCAAAGCCTAAATTTGAATTGAATCCTTTCCGCCTCGTCGATTCCAGGTATGGTCGTCAAGTCAATGTTATCTGCTGTCCAACCGCTGTGGATTTCTGAGGCAAATACTGGGAGGGCTCCTGGAGGTTGTCCCATGACTTCCGGGCCATCCGCAGCCAATGTGCTTGGATAACCTGATGAAGGCTCTATGTAGGTCCAATTTCCCCAACTTCCTTCCATCAGCCTGTACTCTAACCAGGCGCCATCGCCCCCTCCTGAGGAAGTGCTGTCGACGTGATACCAGTGCTCAAAGGACAGAAAATAACCTACCTGGAGATTCTCTGAAGGAACCTCCAGCGATGGCAGTATCAGGGAAGTATCTGTCCCCGCTGGGACCGGAGCACCCGGGAATGTTGCTGCCATGACTTTGCCTTCTGATGCACGAGCAGGCACCACGCCATGGGAAAGGTTCCTTTGATTCAGGTAAACCGTACCAGCCATGTTTTCAGCCATTACAGGCGACCAGTAACTGATGTCTGGATTATTGCAAAGAGTAAGGTTCTGTGTAATTTCTGTGTCTGACAACTCCCCATTGTTATCTAAGTCTTGACCGAGGTCTATGACATCCCCCCCTTCAGCACAAACTGAGGCCTCTGCTGTGTCAGGTCGATCTACAGCGAGCCAGTTGAAGAAACCCCCCAAGCCCGGGTTAATCACCCCCCCAGTTCCTGTACCGTCTGTGACTATCGTGGGTGTAGAGGTGTAACCCGAGCCCATTGAGGTGATCTCTACTACTGCAAGATGGCCGGTATCACTCAGCGACAAAGAAATTTCTGCGTTTCTACCCGAGATACCTGTGTTGACCAAGTCTAGATCATGCTCAGTGGTGTAATTCTCCCCCTGATCTGTCAAAGATATGCCAGTGATTGAACCCGAGCTGTCGATCGAAGTTACTGTAATATTCGCCCCTGATCCTGTGCAGTCTCTTCCGCAATCGACATTAAACACCGTTCCATTTGAATATCCGAAACCGCCGTCAATCAATGATACTGATTCAATTTCCCTTCCGGACAAGTAGGTTCCGCTGAAGCCGCTTCCATCGCCGCCCGTTGCTGAGAGGTTCCCATCGGCATAGCCTGCCCCTGGGGAGGTTATCGCTAGAGAAGTTATGCTGGTGTCCATGCCCGAGGAAGGGCAATATTCCGAGGTTGTCTCTATCTCTTGCGGGTCCAAATCCCCATCAAGATCAATGTCATGACCATAGGAGATCACCACCGAGGAAAGATTCCCGCATGCTTGGCTAGACGTTGTTTGATCTATATTGTATACACTCAAAACACCTGGAGATTGATAGTACCCCGAGGGCATCTCAATTGTGTAATCCCCATCGTCGAAATCCTCTACGATTGAAACTGAAAAATCATCACTGAGGATAAGCTCGCCTTGCGAATTAAACGAAGTTCCACTCCTGGTTCCTTGATCTAGCCCATCTTCAACTGACCAGGAAGTTAGGTACTCGGTTGACTGTGCCATTTCGTCATTTGATATTTCTACCCAGCTATCCAAGATTGTAGCGTTAGTTGGAACTCGAAAAGCAGTGAATTCTGATCCTCCGTCAGCCGGATTGATAGCATCTGGACCCCTCCATTCTGATACATTAGCTTGCGTTGAAGGAAGGAGGAGCATCAGCGCCGTCATTAGGAGGGCTCGTCTGGCATTCGTACGATACATGGACACAAGAGGAGTGGTAGGATTATCAATTCTGCGAATGTAGAGGTCAAAACTTGGAGCCACTGGGGGGAATTGAACCCCCGACCTTCGCCTTACCAAGGCGACGCTATACCCCTAAGCCACAGTGGCGGTAGCACGGGGACCCAGAGTCTTGATTTAATCGCTGCGTAAATCGATTTGGACAATCAACAGACTCAAACACCATCGGTGTTCAGGCTGACACATAAGCCGAGGTCGCATAGCCTGGTATTGCGCATGACTGGAAATCATGT
>CEWG01224344.1_pt1 | contig 36176 bp, 25 predicted proteins | sample 361411 | NCBI WGS metagenome assembly CEWG01 (sample SAMEA2622173, study PRJEB7988) | marine metagenome | biome: marine biome (ENVO:00000447); feature: surface water layer (ENVO:00002042); material: "saline water (ENVO:00002010), including plankton (ENVO:xxxxxxxx)" | depth 5 m | reverse complement strand
AATGAATCACTTGAATGATAAATTCTATCTTTTGTAAATCGACTGGCACCATGCGAAATCATACAATCTCTTTCCATTTCACCAAAACGAAGTCCTCCATCTCTACTTCTTCCTTCAGCAGGTTGTCGTGTAAGAACAACCATAGGACCAAAGCTTCTACTATGTGCCTTATCATTAACCATATGTTTAAGTCGTTGATAAAATGCAGGACCAATAAATATGGAAGTTTCAAGTTGTTCGCCAGTCATTCCATTATATAAAATATCATTACCATTTCTTTCCATCCCTAATTTTTGTAGTAGAGTAGTAATAGTTTTGATAGATTGTTCTCCAAAACTGGTTCCATCACCAAATAATCCTAAGTCTAATAAAACTTTTCCAAGTAATGTTTCTTTTAATTGAGCAATGGTCATTCTGCTTGGAATAGCATGAGGATTAATGATAATATCAGGTTTAAGTCCTTCAGAATTAACAGGCATATCGGCTTCTGGAATGACAAGTCCAATAGTGCCTTTTTGTCCGTGTCTTGAACTAAATTTATCACCGATAGTAGGTTTTCTGTAAATTCTGGTTCTAATTTTTGCAAATGTATATCCATCACCATTTCTATGAATATAATTTTTATCTACATAACTTTCTTCATGTGTTCTATAAACTCTACTTTGGTCTTTATATTTTATAACTTTTGTGGGGTCATTTCTATTTTCTTTAATAGGAACAACTTTACCAATAATAATATCTCCATTTTCTAATAATGTATTTTCGGGGATAACTCCTTTATCATTTAATTTATCATAATTAGCAAATTTCATCCCTTTAGTTTTACTTCTATCAGCTTTGCATCTAATTTCTTCATCTCCTTGAATTTTTTTATCTTCATCTTTTTCAGTATGATAAATAGTGGCTCCAAACAATCCTCTATCCAAAGAACCCTGATTGAAAAGAATACTATCTTCTTGGTTATATCCTGAATATGACATAATAGCAACAATTACCATATTTCCAGAGGGTATATTATTTAATTGAATCATATTCATCAATCTGGTATCAACGAGAGGTCTCATAGTATAAGTTTGAACATAAGCAGTTTTATCCATCCTATCTTTAAAATTTGTAACATACATTCCCATAGCTTGTTTTCCCATAGCACATTGATATGTATTTCTGGGAGATTGGTTGTGTTCAGGAAAAGGAATACAACTGGCTAAGATTCCAAATATGGTGGATGGATGTATTTCACAATGAGTATATTTGTAATATTTAGTTTCTTTATTTTTAAAACTTTTTTTATTCATAGCAATCAACGAATAATTTTGTTCTGCAGCATCAATATATTCAATAAGAGATTGGTTGATTTTATTATTAACTAATAAATCTTCCCAGGATAATTCGTTATTCATAATTTGACTTGCAACTTTTCTTGTAATTAATAATTTATTTTTTTTAACTCTATATACAGGTCGCATAATTCTTCCAGCGTCATTGCAAATATTAATTTCTTGTTGTCTAAAATCAAATGTGATACTTGTAAATATGTTAATAATTCCTTCATATTTTTTTTGTTTCATATATTTATAAAATTTATAGGGTTCTTTTACAGTTCCAATCCAATTACCATTTACAATAATTTTAACTTTATTGTATAATTCTTCAAAGGTAGAATCTTTTAACTTGATAATAAATTTATCAATAACATCATAAATAGGTTGGCTTAAACTTTTAATAGATATATGAGCTAAATAAGCTAAATTTTTAACAACACCTACACTTTGACCCTCTGGTGATTCAGCGGCACAAACCATTCCCCATTGAGTATTGTGTAATTTTCTTGGTGGAATCAACTTTCCACTTTTATCTATAGGTGTATTAATACGTCTTAAATGGCTTAAACTTGAAATATATGTTAATCTATTTAATACCTGTGCAACACCAACTTTATTTGAATTAGTATTCTTTATACCAAAATCCCCAGTAGCTAATGCTCTTTTTAATCCATTTTCAATAGTGGTCGATTTAATAATTTTATAAATATTAGTTAAACTAATAATATTTTTGTAATTATCAGTAGATTTCCAGGAGCCATTATTAATTTCTCTAATAGTTTGTTTTTGCATATCTTTTACAAGTTTATTAAAATAATTTCTAAAAAGATTATTTAAAAGAACACCACATAAATCGACTCTTTTATTTTTATAAGAATCTCTATCATCGCATTTTCTCCAACCAAAACTTGTTTGTAATAATTTATTTGTCATAAATCCCATAAAATATATTTTTTCTAATTTTTCTTTGCAATGTGGAAATAAATCATTTGACAAAACACTTTCTGTAAATTCTTTTTTCTTTTGCAATCCTTCATCATATGTCATATTAATAGGAGTGTACATTGCTTGAGAAACAATAAAATCTAAGGCTGATTCTTGTGTGCTATACTTATGTGATTCAATAATAGATGCCTTCAGGGCAAAGAGCATTCTTTTCATTGATTTTTCTTTAATATTTAAAATAATATATTTGCAAATTTCAATATCAGATATAATGCCTAATGCGCGAAATGCAATAAACAATGGAATGGGAGTCTTAATTCTTGGAATATGAATATAAATAGGATGACCAGAGCCATTGCTTCTATTTGCGATAGTAATATTAATTTGCTTTGGAGAAATACATTTGTTATCGGGTATAGATTTAATTTCTGCTAACCATCTCCATTTGTTATTATTTTTTTTAATATTAAAACACATAATATTGTTTTCAGCGGCTCTTTCTTGAGCTAAGCATGTTTTTTCACTACCATTTATAATAAAATAACCTCCCCCATCATATTTACATTCACCGGTTATATTATTATTTAAATGATTATATTGTTTTAAGATACATATATTAGATTTCAACATAATGGGTAATTTTCCAATATGAATTCTTGGAATTTTTTGATATAAATTTTCAATATTTTCAAGATTGGGACCGGTTCTTTTAATAATTTTTATATTAACATCAAGAGTCATAGCAGATGAATACGTAAAATTTCGTAATCTTGCTTCTTGGGGGAACATAATTTTAGTTGCTCCATTATTTTCATGAATTTGTGGTCTATATATTTGAAAATTATCAAATGTAACAATCATTTCTAATGAATAATGTCCGGTTTTTTCATCTTTATCATGCTCAGAATGAATAGTAACGGGATTAAACATTTCAATAGTTTTTTTAATTTGATAATCTATAAAATTATTATAAGATTCCAATTGATGTCTAACTAATCTTTCCAAGTGTTGTCCTTTAAAATAACTTTCAATTATTTTCCAACTTAATTTTTTAATATCAATATTTGTAATTTTCTTCTTTTTTCCGGTTGAAGACATATTAGAACTCATATAAATTAATATTTTTATAATGTATTATATTTAAATCAATTTTTAATATCTATAAAATATATATGTCCAACATAAATAAAAATAAAAATAATAAAATAAATCTTCCTCCAATAAAAGATATTTCAAAATCATTATTAAAAATTACTTGGTTTAAAAATCCTACATTAAACCGTGATTTTTTTCCTCTACAACCTTGTAAGAAAGATAAAATTAATATCGATAAATTACCTATTAGTCCAATAAATAATAATTTTAAAAAACGTTTAGAAATATTAGATAATAGTTTAAATATGACAATTCAAAATATTTTAAATGATATGTCTAATAAAAGAAAAGCAAACAATTCTTCAAATATAAGAGATTCATTAGATAAAAATACGTATTTTAATAAAAATGAAAATAAAATAATACCATATTCAAAAAATATAGATAAAAAACAATCGTTAGATGAATTATTACTGAGTATAAATTCGATTCATAATAATTTTTCTGATAAATCCTCTTTATTTAATTATCATAGTAAATTTAATAATACAAACACTCATAGATTTCCTCCAAGAAGAAAAAAATTATTATTTAATTCTCCTTTAAATCCTAATACTTTTAAACTGCCTCCGCCTGCACCAATTATAAAAAAAACAAAAGTAAATATAAATAGAGAAATAGATTGTTTGGATGATGTTTTAAAATTAATAGATGATTATCCATTAAAAATGGATACAGAATATAATATTAATATGGTAGCAATGCATAATATAAAATCTCCTTTGTTAGAGTTAAAAAATATGATAGGTATGAAAAAATTAAAAAATTCTATTGTTGACCAAATTTTATATTTTATACAAAATTTTCATAAATTATCACCTAATTCAAATGATTTTATGCATACAGTTATTTATGGACCACCAGGAACTGGAAAAACTGAAACTGCAAAAATTATAGGGAAGATTTTTAGTAAATTAGGTATTTTAAGTAAAAATTATTTTAAAAAGGTAACAAGAGCAGATTTAATAGCAGGTTATTTGGGTCAAACCGCTTTAAAAACAAGAGATGTTATTAAAGATGCTGTAGGAGGTGTTCTTTTTATTGATGAAGCTTATGCTTTGGGTAATCCTGAAAAAAGAGATTCTTTTGCAAAAGAATGTATTGATACGCTTTGCGAAGGATTAAGTGATAATAAAGATAATTTAATGGTTATTATTGCGGGTTATGAAAAAGAATTAAAAGATTGTTTTTTTGCTTATAATCAAGGACTTGATTCCAGATTTAATTGGCGATTTAATACAGATGATTATTCATATGAAGAACTTTTTCTTATTTTCAAAAAAAAAGTAAATGATATTGGCTGGAAATTAGATGAAAAAGTAAAAAAAAAATGGTTTGAAGATAAAATGGATTTTTTTAAATTTTATGGTAGAGATATTGAAACACTTTTAGCAAAAGTTAAAATTGCACATGGCCGAAGAGTTTTTTGTTTGCCAATCGAAAAAAAAATGATTATTAATTTGAAAGATTTAAATAAAGGATATGATATGTTTTTGGATAATAATGAAGTAAAATCAAGAAAAGATACAACATCTAAAGATATTTTAAATCAAATGTATTGTTAAAATTCGTATTAATTTTTCTGTAATTATTAATATGAGTAAGAAAAGTATTTCAATCAATCCTGATTTTTTTAATTTTAAAAAAAAGAAAAAAGATAAAAAACAAAAACCAAGTTTTAAAAAAAATAAACTTAAACCAAATGATGTAAAAAAAAAATTAATTGCAAGAATTAAAGAACATCAAAAAAGAGAAAAACAAAAAGAAATAGATGAACAAGAAAAAAAAGAAGAAAATACATTTGAAAATGATTTTCAAAGCACTTTATCTTATTTGGAAGAAATGAAAAAAAAGAAAAGAAAACAAAAAATAGAAAAACAAAAAAGAAAAACATTAAAAAATAGACAAAAATTAGCTCAACCTTCAGTTGAACCATCACAAAATAATATTCAAGTTGATATTAATCCAATGAATGAACCTATGAGAAAAGACCCACCATATGGATGTTTAAAAGGTGGTTCTAAACCCACATGGAAACAATATAATAAAACATTGAAGAATAATAAAAAAGAAATATTAGATGAGTATCAAAATAAACCACTTTTAAATTTTAATTTAAATATTAATGATGAATTTACTGAAAGAAAAGATAAGTTGAAAGAACTACAAACAAAATTTCAGGGTATTAGTGAAGTTGTTAAACCTAAAAAATACAAAATTAAAACTAAAAGAAGAAGAAGAAAAATTACTCTTGGTAAAAATAGACATAAAAATATTGTAGGTGTTTTAGTTAAAAGTAAAAAAACTCGTAGAATAATTAAAAATGAAGTAAATGTTTTAAAAAGAAAATCAATAAACGAAGTTAAGAGTTATTTAAGAAAACATAATTTAATAAAAATAGGAAGTAATGCCCCCGATCATATTTTTAGATCTATTTACGAATCTGCCTATTTAACAGGAGATATAAAAAATAAAAATGCAGATGTTTTACTACATAACTGGAATGAAGATGAAATATAATATATTAAAACTACTTAATAAAACGTTAAATTAATATTTTATTATGTCTATTAGAGAGCATTTTATATTTGGTAAATGTATTGAATTTACTTGGCAAAACTTTTTTGGATGGTTCTTTTTTTTAAGTTCAGTTGCCATATCAACCGTTATAATTATGATTAATCCAACCAGTATTAAATACGGAAGATTGGGTAATGCTACAAAACTTTTATTTGTTATTGCTATTAGTTTTGTTGGAGCATTTATAGGTAGATGTGTATGTTATAAAAAACCCATTGTTGAAACTGATTTACCTGATAGAGAAACTAATTTATTAAAATTTCGTGAAGCAGAACGAAAATATGGCGTTGTTTAAAACTTTAAAGAATCAATTTAAAGCATCAACTAATATATTAAATATTACTTGATGCCAAATAAAAATGAAAAAGAAGAAAAAATGATTACAAAATATTTTAATAATTTAAAAAAATACAAAAAAAAATATGGCGAAAAAACATTAATGCTTTTGCAATGTGGAAGTTTTTATGAAGTTTATAGCCCTGTAAATGAAAATGGTGAATATTTAAATCAATGTTTTCAAGATTATCTTAATATCACAAATATGAATGCTGCTGCCAGTAATAAACCATATTATGATGAATCTGGTAAAAAATATCCTGTTAAAATGGCTGGTTTTACTCATGGAGAATATTATTTAGAAAAATGGGTAAAAGTATTAATTAATAATGGTTATACAGTTGCAGTATGGGATGAAGATGGAATGATGGGGAAATCTAAAACAAGAAGTGAAAGTGTTATATTTTCTCCGGGTTGTACATTTAGTGTTGAAAAAAAAGAAGAAGATACCAATAATATTGCTTGTTATGTTATCAATACAAGTTCCGGATTTATGAATAAAAATCCCTCTATTTCCTTTGGTTGTTCTGTTATTGATATTTTTACAGGAACAGTTAAAATTTTTGAACATTCTATTACAAAACCTGATATACACAATACTACAATATTCGATGAATTAGAAAGATTTAATGCTATTTATAATCCTACTGAAATTATTATTATACATAACTATAATGATTATAATAAAGTTAAAGATGTTATTCAATTTGCCGATTTAGATACTAAATCAATTCATATAATTGATGAAAATGATAAAGAAGATAAAAATTCTGTTCAAGCAAATAATTGTGATAATCAAACGTTTCAAAAAGAAATTATTTTAAAATTTTATGAAGATATTTATGATTATGAATCATATATGAAATCTTCTATGTTAGACCAAAATCCATTTTCCTTGAAAAGTCTATGTTTTTTATTAGATTTTATATACTTACATAACGCTAATTTAACTAATAAATTACAAAAACCTTCTTTTGATAATGTAACAAACAGACTATTACTTGGCAACCATTCATTAAGACAACTTAATATTGTTACCTTAGGTAATGTAAAGGGACAAAATTCATCTATAGAGAAACTTATTAATAAATGTGTAACTCCTATGGGAAGAAGATATTTAAAAGATAAAATTTTACATCCTGTTACTGATATAAACTATTTAAATGAACAATATAATATGACCGAATACTTGATTAATAATTGGGATAAATATGAATTTTTAAGAAAGTCATTTCAAAATATTAAAGATATTGAACATTTATACAGAAAAATAATTTTTAATAAAGTCTCTCCAAATGATTTTTATAATTTCAATAATAATCTTCATACAATAAAAGAAATTCATAAAAATCTTAAATCTGATAAAACTATTATGAAATACATTACAAAAAATATTGGAACAAATATTGAAGAAATTTGTGATAGATTAATTTTATTATTGGAGAGAAATTTAAATATGCAAATTTGTGAAACATTAATAAATAATAAATTTGAAATTAATTTTATTAATTTTGGAATTAATGATGTATTAGATGATGTTAGTAAAGAATATGATGACGTATTAATTGAAAAAGAGAAATGGATAAATACTCTTCAATCATTATTATGGAAGAAAAAAGATAAAAATGCTGTTATCAAAACTCATATAACTGATAAAAGTGGTATATATTTTTATGCTACTCCTGCCAGATGCAGAGGTATAAGTGAAAATTTAACAAAAAACCATACAATACTGCCTTGTCCGGGTGAAAAAAGTAATGGAACAGTAATAGTAAATGGTTTAGATTTCAGTACATTTAAACATACTTCTGGCGGTATTTCTGGAAATCATAAACTTGGTGGAAGTGTTCTTAATAAATTTTATAAAAAATATAGTCAAAAATTAGATAATTTAACAGAAATTTTAACAAATGTTTATACCGAATTTGTTATTTCTCTTAAAAATTATGATACTGAAATGAATGATTTTGTGAAATATGTATCAAATTTAGATATGTTAACAACAAAAGCGTTTGTAAGTAAAAATAATAACTACTGCAAACCAGTTATAATTTCAAAAGCAAAAAAAGCATTTATAGAAGCAAAAGATATAAGACACCCCTTAATTGAAAAAATCCAATTAAATGAAACATATGTTCCTAATGATGTTACTGTTGGTAAAAAAAAAGATGGAATGTTGATATTTGGAACAAATGGTGTAGGTAAAAGTAGTATTAATAGGTCAATAGGTATATCTGTGATTATGGCACAAGCTGGAATGTTTGTTCCTTGTTCATCATTTAAATATAAACCATATAATGCAATATATACAAGAATTTTAGGTAATGATAATATTTTTAAGGGATTGAGCACTTTTACAGTTGAAATGAGTGAAGTTAGTACGTTTATTAATACATGTGACGAAAATAGTTTAATTTTAGGAGATGAAGTTTGTTCAGGAACTGAAACTTCAAGTGCGGTTTCTATTTTTGCATCAGTTCTTCTATGGTTAAATAAAAAAAAATCTTCTCATATTTTTGCTTCTCATTTTCATCAATTAACAACTATGAAAGAAATTGTTTCTTTAAAATCTTTGGCAATCAAACATATGTCAGTTAAAAATATAGGTGGTGAATTATATTACACACGTAAATTAGAGGACGGACCTGGTGAAAATATGTATGGTATTGAGGTCTGTAAATCCTTTGATTTTCCTGATACATTTATAAATAAAACTTATGAATTACGCAATAAATATAACAAAAAATTATGTGGTTCATTAAGTAAAAAAAAATCAAGATATAATTCTAAAAAATTAAAAGGAAATTGTGAATTTTGTAATAGAGAAGGAGTAGATATACATCATTTAGAACCTCAAGAAAAAGCAGATATGAATAATTATATTAAAACAATTCATAAAAATCATCCTGCAAATTTAACAAATATATGTAAGGAATGTCATGAAGAATTTACAAAAAATAAAACAATTCATAGAAAAACAAAAACAACACAAGGTTATAAAATAATCGAACAATAATATAAATGGTTACAAATGAACAAGAAAAAAAACCTAAAAAACCATCATATTTAAAAAGAAAAAGAAATGAACTTAGTAGAAGATTTGAAAATAAAAGATATGCAAGATTAAAAAAATCTGTTGGTTCAGATGCAATGGGATTAAGAATTCAAAAATTTTTAGATGATTTTGATAAATATAAGATAGATTATCAAAATAGATTAGCAAATAAACAAAAGGGTGGTAAGAAAAGAAAAACAAGAAAAAGAAAAAGAAAAAAGAAAAAAAAGAGACGAAGAACGCGAAAAAGATAACGCGTTTTATTTAGGATAAATTATAATTTTTATCTAATTATAATTTATAATGACATTAATGAAATTACTTGGATTACATAACTTAAAAAGTTTAAGAGGAGGAAGACGTCGCAGTAGAACACGTAAGCGCAGAAAGAGCCGCAGAAGACAAAGAGGCGGAGATGGACATAAAGCAGCTGAGAACGCAGGAGTAGAAGTAGCAGACGCAGTAAAAGCTGCCGCAGCAGAGGAATCAAAATCAGGATTTTCTTTAATTGGAGGAAGACGCAGAAAGAGACGCAGAAAGAGCAGAAAGTCAAAGAGACGCAGAAAGAGCAGAAAGTCAAAGAGACGCAGAAAGAGCCGCAGACGCTCAAGAAAGAGAAGAGGAGGAAATCCTTACAATAAAAAACGCAGAAAGAGCCGCAGACGCTCAAGAAGCCGACGCAGAAAGAGCCGTAGCAGACGCAGCCGCCGCAGCAGACGCAGCCGTTCCCGCAGACGCCGTTAATTAATTATATATAATTTTTTATACTAATTTATTATATATAATGACAAATATAATAGCTGCATCTGCAGAATTTATTAATTATAATATAGGTTATATTTTATTTGTAAGTTTAATTTTATTAATATTTAGATTTTACTTAAGTGCAAAAAATATTAAGATAGAAAAACAAAAAACAAAATTAGATAAAGTAATTGTTGTTGAAAAAATGGATAATATGAAAGAAGAAATAGATACACTTGTGAAAGATAAACTATCAAGTGAAAAATCATGTAAAAAACATAAAAATAAAAAATTATGTACAGCTTTAGGAAGTTGTGTATGGGCGAAAACGACAGATGAAGGAAATGTGATTGAAAAATGTTTAGAGGCTGAAGAGGTTGATAAAAGTAAAACGCTTGGTATGGATGGACCAGTTGATATTTGTTATTGTTCATCGAAAGGAAAATTAATACCCTGGGAAAAATATTACTATTATAGTAAGGATAATAAAATAATAGAAAATAAAGGTAAATTTTGTTCGGCAAAAGGAGATAAATGTATACAATAATTAATTCAATAAAATTGATTTAATAATATCTTTTTTAATATATATTAAAAATGATAATTCCAGTTAAGTGTTTTACATGTGGTAACGTATTGGCTAACAAATATTTATATTATGTAAAAGAAGTGCGTAAAATTAAAATTACAAATAATATGGATACTCAAGAAGTAATATATTTAGATGATAAAAAAATTAAAAAAACTCCAGAAGGTTTAGTATTAGATAAGTTAAATTTAACAAAGATGTGTTGTCGTAGACATATGCTTACACATGTTGATATTGAATAAGTGCAATTATGTAATTTTATAATTTTTTTTTAAAATCTAATTATAAATTATATGGTTAGATTATCACGAGTATATAAAAAAATGAGAGGACGTAAAAGAAAAAGTAGAAAACAAAGAGGAGGGTGCGGTTGTGCAAAATCAATGGCAGGTGGAAAAAGAAGAACAAAAAGAAGACGTAGAAAAAAGACAAAAAGAGTGAGAAGAACAAAAAGAACAAGACGCAAAAAACGTAAAAGACGTAGAAAACAAAAGGGTGGTAATTTATTAGCAGCATCTAATGACAGTAATTTTTCTTGTAATTATCCCAAAAATTTAGGAAATCATTTTGGAAATAAATTAAATCCAAATCCATACCTTCCAGATCCTCAAAATAATAATGGAAATATGAAAGGAGGAGGAATATGGAGTGATGTAAAACAGTATTGGTGGAAAGGAAATGATGCAATAACAAATACAAGTAATACATACAAAGGGGCAAAACATAAAGTTCCCGTAGATACATTAGTGCATCCAGGAATGGCAGATAAACAATATACTTATAGATCCACAAATTTAGGTGAAATTCACAATGCTGCTGCAACAGAAGTAAAAAATCTTTTATAAAAAATTATAATTATATATTATAATGGAATTAGTAAAAACATTTAAAAAATTATGTGCTCCAGCACAAATTTATTTAGCTGTTTCTGCATTAACAACAATGACGATGTGTTTTCAAAATATTGGCAATCCAAATGTATATGCTTGTGGTTTAATGAAAGCCAGAACTCCAGTGCATAATATGATATATTTTGCATTTAAAATATTATATATTTTTGTATGGACATATCTATTAAATATGCTATGTAAAAAGGGTATGAAAAAGGTATCTTGGTTACTACTTTTATTACCTTATATACTTATGTTTATTTTTATAGGTTTTGTAATGATACTTTTACAAAAAAGTTAATTAAAAGTTAATAATAAATATTATCTTTTAAAATAAGTTTTAAAAAAAATGCTAATGATATATTATATGAGTAAAGATATAATTTCTTGGAAAACTATAGATAAATTTTTTAATGATAATAAAAATGTAATAATAAAACATCATTTAGATTCATATAATGAATTTTTTTCAACGGGTATAAAAAATATTTTTAAAGATAGAAATCCCGTAAGAATTTTTAAAGATTTAGATAAGGAAACAAAAGAATATAAATATGAATGTGAGATATATTTAGGTGGTATAAATGCAGATAAAATATATTATGGAAAACCAGTTATATATGACGAAACAAGAGAACATTATATGTATCCAAATGAAGCAAGATTAAGAAATATGACTTATGGATTTACAATACATTATGATGTAGAGATGAAAATAAAAATTTTAATAGATAAAGAAGATGGTAGCACAGGAAAAAATAAATGGGAAGTTCATAATCAAACATTATCATTTGAAAAAATATATTTAGGTAAATTTCCAATAATGTTACAGTCAAATATGTGTGTATTACAAGGATTAGAATCAGAAGCAAGATACAATATGGGAGAATGTAAAAACGACCCAGGAGGTTATTTTATAATTGACGGAAATGAAAAAGTTATTGTAAGTCAAGAAGGAAGAGGAGATAATTTGTTATATATATTAAAAGATATTAATGATATTTATTCATATGTAGGAGAAATAAAATCTGTGAGCGAAGATTCATCAAAACCTAAAAGAACATTATCAGTTAGATTAGTAAGGGAACAACCTTCTCAAAGTAATAATCATATAGTTGTAAATATACCTCAAATAAGAAAACCTGTACCGTTATTTATAGTTTTTAGAGCATTAGGTGTAATATCAGATAAGGAAATTATAGAAACGTGTTTATTAGATTTAGATAAATACGAAAATTTAATTGATTTATTTATACCAAGTGTTCATGATGCAGGTAATATTTTTACACAACAAGCTGCCTTATCTTATCTAAGTGGTTTATGTAAAAATAAAACAAAATTTCAGGTATTACAAATCTTAATGAATTACTTTTTACCTCATATTGGTGAAATGAATTTTAAAGTAAAAGCATTATACTTGGGTTATATGGTTAAAAGATTATTAAATGTTTCAATTGGTCAAGAAAAACCTACAGACAGAGATAGTTTTGAATTTAAACGACTATCAGTATCAGGAAAATTAATTCATAATTTATTTGATGAATATTATAAATTACAACTTGATAATTTATATTTAACAATTGATAAAAAATATTTATATAGAAAAAATAAAACAGCATATCAAGGATTAAGTTTTATAGATTTATTTATTGAAAATAATGAAGAATTTTTTAAGGAACGTATAGTTGAAACAGGTTTTAGAAAAGGTTTTAAAGGTGATTGGGGTGCATCCTCACATACAAAAAAACCTGGAGTAGCTCAAGAATTAAATAGATTATCTTTTTTTGGATTTTTATGTCAATTAAGAAAAACTAATCTTCGTATATCGGCTGATGGTGCAAAAATAATTGCTCCAAGATTACTTCATACAACACAATATGGATTATTATGTCCTTTACATTCACCAGATGGTGGAAATGTAGGTCTTCATAATCATATGTCAGTATCAACAATAATTACAAAAGGAATATCTGGAAAACCATATATTGATTATCTAAGAAAATTAGGTATGAAATTACTTGAAGAATGCTCATTAAATTATATGAAATATACTACAAAGGTATTTATTAACGGTGCCTGGATAGGATGTGTAAGTGACCCTTTTAAAATAATAAATATTATGAGATTACATCGTAGAAACAATATGATAGACATTTATACAAGTATATCCTTTAATATTAAAAATAATGAGATTTTAATTTGTTCAGATTCAGGAAGACCTATGAGACCTTTATTTTATTTAATGAATAATATAATATCTTATGAAAGAGAAAAAATATTAAAATTATATGATAATAATTCTATAAGTTGGGATAATATAATTCATGGTTTTGGTAAATCAAAAAATATATTAGAAAAAGATTGTAAAATAAATTTAGATGAGAAAACTATTAATTCATTAGTAGAAAATGCTTGTTTAGTTGATTATTTAGATACAGTAGAATTAAATAATATGTTATTAGCTCATTCAAATGATACAAGAGAGGAATATATAAAAAAAAGAATAACTCATTGTGAAATACATCCTTCTTTAATTTTAGGATTAATGGCAAATCAAATTATATTTCCAGAAAACAATCCTTATCCACGCGATGCATTTTCTTGTGGTCAATCAAAACAAGGAGTATCATTATATCATTCAAATTTTAACACACGATTTGATAAATCTTGTTTTGTTTTAAATTATGGACAAATTCCATTAACAAAAAGTAAATATTTAAATTATGCGACAAAAGAACAACATCCATATGGAGAAAATGCTATTGTAGCAATTATGTGTTATTCTGGATATAATGTGGAAGATGCTGTTATTATAAATGAAGGCTCTCTCAAAAGAGGTTTATTTAGAACAACATATTATAATACTTATCAAGCTTTTGAAGAAACAGAAAAAATGGGAAATATTAAAGTAGAAAAAAAATTTATGAATGTATTAGATAAAAATATATCTGGATTAAAACCTGGTTATGATTATCAATCTTTAGATAAAACGTCTGGTATTATTAAAGAAAATAGTAAAGTTACAGAAAAATCAGTAATAATGGGAATGGGGTCTAATAGTATATTGTCAGTGGATTCTTATATAGATAATTCAATATATGCAAAAAAGGGGCAGGTCGGTATTGTAGATAAAGCATTTATGACTGAAGGAGAAGAAGGAAAACGAATAGCAAAAGTAAGAATAAGAGGAGTAAGAATACCGCAAATGGGAGATAAATTTTGTTCAAGAGCTGGTCAAAAAGGAACAATTGGAATTATATTACCAGAGTGTGATATGCCTTGTACTGAAGATGGAATTAGACCTGATATTATTGTAAATCCACATGCAATGCCAAGTAGAATGACAATAGGTCATTTAGTGGAAACATTAACAAGTAAGACTGGATGTATTTACGGAGCATTTGGAAATTGTACAGCTTTTACAAATAAAGGACCCAAGCATAAAGAATATGGTAAAATGTTAACAGAGCAAGGTTATCATTCAAGTGGTAATCAAATATTATATAATGGTATGACTGGAGAACAATTAGAAACTGAAATTTATTTTGGTCCAACATATTATTTACGTTTAAAACATATGCCCAAAGATAAAATAAATTACCGAGCAAGAGGTCCAAGAACAGCTTTAACAAGACAAACTGTTCAAGGAAGAGCAAATAATGGAGGATTAAGAATTGGAGAAATGGACAGAGATTGTTTGATTGCACATGGATTAAGTGGATTTATTAAGGAATCTATGATGGTAAGAGGAGATGAATTTCAAATTACTATTTGTAATAAAACAGGTTGTATTGCAATTTATAATGAAGAAAATAATATATTTTTGAGTCCTCATGCAGATGGTCCTATAAAATTTGTTGGAAATTTAATAGAAGATTTAAATGTTGTAAATATAAGTAAATTTGGAAGAGATTTTAGTGTTGTAAAAGTTCCATATGCTTTTAAATTATTGATGCAAGAATTAAAAACAATGAATATTCAAATGAGAATAATCACTGAAGATAATATTGACCAATTATTGACATTAACTGAAGGCAGTGATATTTCAAAATTAACAAATGGTGAGTTTATAAATTTAGAACAAGTTCAAAATGAAATATTAAAAAGACAAAACGAAAAAGATATGGATAATCAAGTAATTAAAGAGAAAAAGGTAGAAGAACTTGCAGCAACACCTCAAAGTATTTTATACGAGGATATTGATGGGGTTGATACATTTATACCACAACAAAATGAAGTTGATGAAGAACAAGATGATGGTGTAGATTTACCTACAAATGCATTAGAAGGATTTAATTTTAGAAATGGAGATTTAGTAAAAGTAAAAGAAGGTTATTATGACAATAAATATAGGAGTTCTGTTTTTAAGGTAATAAACTATGATAGAGAAGATATGCAATATAGTTTATTAGGAGAAAGTGGAGAGAGAGAAGGAGAATTGATAAGTGTTTGGGAAGATGAAATAGAAAATTTTGAAAATATACCAAGTCAAAATGAAATACAAAGAATAAATGAAGAGTTAGATTTAGCAAATCCTTTTGCTGAAGGTAGACCACAAACTCCTACAGAAAGAGACGGTTATATAGAAGATTTATTAGGTGACGAATTTAAACCTATAGAAGAAGAAGAAGATGAAGAAGAAGAAGAAAATAAAGAAGAAGAAGAAGAAGGAGAAAAAATATTAGAATCCAAAAGTTCTTTAGATACTGTGGCTACAGAAGGATTAGAAAAATTATCTACTATAGAAGAAGATGAAGTAAAAGAAGAAGATGAAGATGATAATATAAAAAAAACAATAACATAATTATTTTATATAAAATTGAAAATTATATAAAATGAATTATATAACTAATATAAATATGAGTGCAGCAAAAATTACAAATAGTCAAATAATTTCACATTTATTTAATTCAAGAAAAATAATTTTAGATTTAGCAAAACGTAGAGGATTTAATGTTGAAGAATATATTAATTTTACTGTTAATGATATTTTAGTAATGCATACAAATAAACAATTAGATATGTTGCTTACAAATAATGATACAGGAAAAAAAATATTTTATAAATATCATTTAACGACAAAAATTCGTCCAGCACAAGTTCAAGACTATATTGAGGATTTATTTCAATTAGACGATCCTCCAATTTTAACAAAAAATGATGATTTAGTAATTATTGGTAAGGACGATCCTAATCCAGCTTTAAAAAATTTATTACATTTAGAATATGAACAAAATCAATATTATGTAAACATATATAATTTTCATAATTACAGGTCAAATATATTAGATAATGATTTAGTGCCTGATCATAGAATATTAAGTGACGAAGAAAAAGAAAAAGTAGCAAAAAAATATAATATTATGAAAGATGAAAATTGGCCTGAAATTTCAAGATTTGACCCTCCAGCAATAGCTATTGGTTTAAGACCAGGACAAGTAACTGAAATTACAAGAAATAGTCCAACAGCATTAGAAACTATGTATTGGAGATTATGTAAATAATATATATATAATATAATATGGCATTAAGTAAAAGACAGATAAATAATTTGAGAGAAGAAATGAACACTCAGGTTAGTATTTGGGATTCAGAGTATGATAAATGGTATAAAGCAGTTGCTGATGAAAAAATGAAGAATGATTATATAAAAGGAAGAGCAGGTGCTCCAAGTACAATAGCTTTTGATAGATTAGTTAATGCGGAAGCAGAATTAAGAATAATTGATTCTCAAATAAAAACACATATATCTAACGCTGAGAAAAATATAACTACAAAAAGTGATATACTTAAGAATAGAAGAGATGTAAATTCAGATTCGATAAAAAAAAAACAAGCATATATAGATAAAAATAAAAGTAGTGGCACTCGACAGATAGATAAACTGGATGAGAAAAGTCGTGCTTATTTAACAACAACTTTTTATTCAATATCTTTAATTACAATGTCTTTTTTTATTTATAAACAATTAAAACAATAATTAATAAAGTTTTTCTATTGATAGTTTATAAATAAATGTTTTCACATGGTCAAAAATTTATGAAAAAAAGAAAAAGATTAAAAAATAAACATCTACGAAAAAATATGGTATCGATAGAACAACCTGATATAGATAATATTTTTAAATCAACATATTCGAATAAAATAAAAGAAGGCTATACAGCTTTAGGAGATAAAGAACAAGCCCTTGAACAAAAAAAGATAGATTTAAAAACTAATGCTGATGATGCTTTAAAGGAATGGTCAACAGCTTATCAAAATGCAAGATCAGAGTTAGATACTAAGAGTAAGGCAATGAATGATAAAAGAAATAAATTAGTGAAGGATGATTCAGGTATGATATACTATATAGATGGAAATGGTGTTAAAAGAATGTTTACAACAGAAGCAAAGAATGCTCTTAATAACCCGGCTCTTAGACCGAAGGGTTGTCCTGACCCGTCAATAAGCTCACCAATCCTTGTAACAGATACAGAATTAGGTGAATTTACAGCAGGTGAAAATATGGAAGTAGGATTTCCCTGTAAGATGGGATGTTATAATTTAACAAAAGATGGAGAAACAATATGGGTAGATGCAAAAGGAAAGGCACATGAATATAGTGATTTTGCAGGAAGTGTAAATTTTAATAGTGTGCCGGCAGAAACAATACAAGGTAATTCTACTTGGTGGGATAATTTAATGAATCAAGCAAATAAAGGTAAAATTAATGCAAATGATCCTAATAATTGTGGATCAGGAATTTCTACTTCAAGTGCAGATGAATTATCACAAAAAAATGATAATTTAATAAGTAAAACAAGAGATATATTGAGTAAGATAAAATCAATGAAAGATAAGAGAATAAATATTGAAAAAAAAATTGGTTCAAATTATTCTGGATTTACAAATTTAAGAGAAGGGTTTAAGGAAGGAAATGATAATTGGGGTGGTGCATATGTAAAGGGTCAAGAAGGAGCACCGGATGAAACAATGAAATCAAAATTAATACATAGATTAGAAGAATTAAAGAAAAAAAGAGATGAAATAAAAAAAGCGAGAGCAAATTTATCAACCTATAACAGTCAGATAGAAGAACAAAAATTAAAAATTAATTCTGTAAAAATGCATCATTTGATTTGGATGATATTGGGTGGAACATTTCTTTTAACGGCAATAATTAATTCAAGATAATACTTTTTTATATATAATATATAAAATGGTTTTTAGCAAAATAATGAATAATATGAAAAATCTTTTAGACGATTCAAAAAAACAAAATAATAATTCACAGAATAAAAAAATTATTGATAATTTAATAAATCAAGGTAAATTACATAAAAGAAATAAACAAATAAAAATTAAAAATTTTAATAAAAAAAAGCATATAATAGAAAATAATACTAATGTTTTTAGTAAGGGAGATAAAAAAATTAATGATTTGCATGATAATACCAGTAAAGTTTTGCAAAATTTGCAACAACAATATAATACTGATTTGGCAGCATGGGGAACAGGACATAAATCTTTTATGGATAATTATACAAAATTTATGGGGTTGATGAAGGATTGTGAAAAACATTGTCAGGATAAATATCCAGCAGGAGAAGCTAACCGAGATAATAAAATAAATGCTTGTAAAAATGGATGTTCTTTGGAACAACCAGAATTAATGGCAGCAAAAGATGATGATACATATGTTGATAGTAATGGAAGTTTGCAAACATTAGATTGTAATATTTCAGCCAATAAATGTTTAGATGGTTATATAATAGGTTTAGGATCAGATGTAGCAACGAATGAACAAATAAAAGGTTGTACTGCATGTGGAGGTGGTTCAGGAGGACCACCAATTATTAAACAATTTGGTTCAAATAGAAGTAGAAATATAAAAAATTGTGATGATATTGATAGAGCTTATAATAATACAGGACCAAATACAACAAGTTTAAAAAGTATGTGTGCCGAAGGTAGAAGAAAAATGAAAGAATTAGATACAACAAAATTTGATTTTAAAACAAAATATGCTGATTTATCAACTTTAAATAAAAATTTAGATACAACAGCAAAATCTTTTGAATCAGAATCAAATAGAATAGAAAAAATAAAAAAAGACATAAGAAAACAATTACACCAAATAAATGGATATTCCGGATTTACAAATTTAAGAGAAGGAATGAAAACAAAAAATATGGAAGATTTACTTGCTGAATATAGTAATATTCAAGCAGAGATAAATCAATTAACTGGGCGTGGAAATAATAATAAAACAACTGATGCACAATTGGAAGATATAGAATTAAAAATTAAAAGTGAAAGAATGCAATTATATATATGGTCGGGTTTAGCAATTTTAACAATGTTACTTGTAATTCAAAAAGTCAAACAATAAATTTTTATAGTTATGTATTATATATATAAATGTCAAATCCAAGTGAATCACAAGTATCAAAAGCATCAGCAGAAAAACATCAATATTACACAACAATATTGAGTAGAATTACTGCAATTGAAGGAGAAATTTATAAAAAAATAACAAAAGGTCAAGGAAGTGCAACAGAATATACAACTTCATTAGAGCAATTGAAAAAGGCACGACAAGATACATTAAAAACTTTAATGACGATATATGAAGATGAACAATCAGGATTAATTAGTAATGCACGAGTATTAACAGACCAAAAAACAAATTTTGAATTATTAGAACATCAATTAAATGAAGCTGAGAAAGAATTAGAAATTTTAAAAGATAATAATTTAAATAAACAACGTTTAACAAAATTAGGAGAATGGGAGTATGATAGATATCGTTCGCATAGAAATATATTAAAAGTAGTGGTGTATGGAACTTTAGCAATATTATTAATTTTAATGGCAATGACAAATATTCCATTTTTCCCTTCAAGTGTAGGAGTATTTGCAATATTTTTGATTTTATGTATAATAGTATATTCAGTTATCGGAAGAGTTTATGAGAATATTAAACGTAGAAATCATAATTGGAATAAATTTGATTATTCAAGATACATGAAAAATGAACCAGAAAGAGATGGAGATGGTTCATCAGGGAGAGGTTTATTTGATTTAGATTCACAATGTGCAGCAAATGGGTTCATAAAAGAAGCAACAGATGCAGCTAAGTCAGCTACAACAGATTCATTTGCAAATATGATTATTCCCGAAACACTTTCAAGAACAATTCAACCTTCTAATAATAAAAACTATGAAAACTATTCAACATTATTTTAATGTATAATAATTATATATATAAATAATGACAAAAATTCAAGATTTACAACAAGCGATAAATACAAAAAATAAAATAGGTGATAGGATTATAAAACTGGAAGATGATATATGTCGAGATAGTAATAGTAATACAGTTTGTGATGCAGAAAAAAGAAACAGATATGAGAATGCGGCAAAAGATTCAATGAAATTAAAAAAAAAGGAAATAGAAATATTAGTGTCAAGTTTAACAAATTCGATAAATCATGCAACATCATCTTCAACATGGTTAGGAGAAATGGATTCTTTACAAAAAATCCAAACAAAATATGAAAATAAATTAAATAAAGATGTAGTAACTGAAGAACGTAAAAGTGCTATATCAAATAGAATAACAAAATTTTATGATAAAAAATATGAAAGTATAAAAGATGTATCATATTATTTAAATATAATATATTGGATATTCTTTACAGTTATATTAATGATAATATTTTGGAAGAAAAAGTTTGATGATGTTCGATATTGGCCAATGATACTAATGATGATTTTATTTCCATTAATATTTATGAAAAGTATAATTTTTCAATTACCAGTAGTAAATAAACAGGTAAAAATTCCAAGCTTATTTGATTATATATTTGAAAATTTTGACCATTATAAAATAGATAATATTTACATAACAAGTATTATATTGATGTGTATTTTAATAGGTGTTTATACATTAGCGAGTAAATGGCCATTTAAAAATATGGTAGATTCGGTAGAATAAAAATAAATTTTATATAATTTAATATAAAATTTATGAAAATAAATTTAAAAAGATATGAACCTTCAAAACCTTTTTATAAGATGTCTATTGATGAGTTATTAAAATATAATGAGAAATGTAAAAGATTAGATAAAATTTACTTTACAAGAAAAAGGGGTGGAAGGAAAAGAAATACAAGAAATAGAAAAAATCGAAAAACTCGTAAAAGAAAGAAAAGAACAAGGAAGATTTCTCTCCAAATAAAAAAAATAGAAGTTGAAAAATAATAGAGAAAACAAAAAAATATGTAGAAATATTAATTTATATGAGAATGTTCATATAAATTAACAAAATGAGTTACCAATAAATATCATGCCAATTAATCCTAATGAGAAACCTAAATGGTAATTAAATTGCATAGTTTTATAAATATCCAACCAGGCTTGTTTTTCTTTAAATGAGGATAAATGATTAATCATATAATCACTTTTGGGATGTAAAATATAAAAAAAGTAATTGATAGTAAAAGAAGTGGATAATATGAAACATATATTAGATAATTTATTCATTTTGAATAATTTATTATTATTAAGAATATAAAGTGATAAAATAGAAATAACAAACCCTAATCCAAATCCTTTAAAATATATATTTTTTCTTTCTTCAGTAATTTGCATATATTTTTGTTTTTGTTTATCATTAAGTAATTGAAATAACGGATTACTAATTGTTTGTTTATTTACTCTAAAAGTCATAAAAATACTTGAAAATATGAAAGCTCCTGCAATAATACATGAAGTAGTGCAAACCATTATAAATTATACTAATAAAAATATTTTTTAATATTATTATTAATCACTATCACTATCTTCATCATCATCATAACTATAGATGATTTTCCAACCATACCAAGCGCCCCCACCTCTTCCTCTTCTTTTTCCACAGACTTTATCTAATTGGTCATATAATTCAGTAGATTTAGGAGGAGTTTCGTGAAATGTATTTTTATACCATTCACTAAAGTGGTCTCTAATTTCAGTTTTCTTAATTTTGTCATCATCACAACCTTTTTTGATGTTTTCCATAAAGAATTGTGTCCAAACATTTTGCTGTGCTTCATATTTTTTAGAAGCTTCTAATACCATAGGGCAATCTTTAACAATTCCTCCAGTAATATTAACCCTTTTAATTAGTAAAGCTGTGAAAACTTTAACCCATTCAGGTAGTCTATCTTTCATTTTCATATCTTTAACATAAATAGGTTTGTCTGGGTCACCTACTAATCCTTGTCTCTTTTTCAATTCATATTCATCTGGGTCTACAAATTCACTAACGAAATCAACTTGTCTAATTCTTCTCCACGTGCCTTTATCAGTTGATTTAATTTTAAACAATCTATTAGTGCAGCAAACAAGTTCAAATTGTGGATAAAATTTAATCATTTCTTTAGCATACATACCTCTACCTTCAATTTCATCACCACCTGTTAATTGTTTCATAATACCCTCATTTAATTCATCTCCTGCAGATGGCTCATCCATACTTACAAAACGTTTTCCTTTTAATTTAGTAATTTCTGGGGTAGGACCTCCAACACCTTTTCTTTTTTGTGTAATTAGCGCAATATTCATTTTATCTGCATAATCACCTAATGTTGCATTCATTAAATCAACCCAAATAGATTTACCATTACCACCTCCACCAGTGTAAATAACAAATTTTTGATTTCTATTTTCACCAATTAAAGTGGATGCTGCATGGTCCCACATATATTCTCTTAATTCTGGATTAGGAAATACTTTTTCCATAAAATCATCAATCTCATCTTTAATTTTGATATGTTCTTCATTATTTTCATCGAAAGGTTCATAATCATTATTGGTAGAGAAACTAACATAATCTTCCGGTTTTCCATCTCTAAAGCAATGTTCATTGAAATCATAAACACCATTATCAAATCCAAGTAAATTTTTATTTTCATCCATTTTTTGTTGTAATTCATCATTATAAAAGTGTTCCATACATTCTCCCATAATAGCTTTTTTTTGATTATGAGACTTCAATCTTTGTGCAATTCTATTAAAAGCTGAAGCATTTTGTAGAAAAGTTTCTCTTTCACCTGCAGAATATTCTTCATTTGTGCTTTTATCTTTTTCTTGTTGAGCACTATGTTGAAATAATCCTTCAACATCTTGTGATAATCTAATTCTTAACCCATATCCATTATCACTAATTTTCCATCTATGTTTATGATATTGAAACCATTTTTTTTCTTTTAAACTAACACACGCAAATTCTCCCATAAATAAATTTTTAGCTAATATTGCAATATCTGTATCACTTCCGCCTCCTGGTAGAGTTTTATAAACTAATTTTTCAATACACTTATTAAGAATTTCTTTATATTTTGATTGATTAATACATTTAGCCCAATAATGTATGGAACGAAATGTTTTTCCTTCATCATTCATTTCATTCCATTTTTTATGTAATTCAGGAATAGAATGCCATTCAAATTTATCAGATTTGGCTGAAAATTTTACCCAAGTCCAAAATAGATTAATACTATCGGTATTGTGTAATGCCCAACCTACTTCCATCCATTCTTTAAACGGATTAAAATAATTATCATCTAATATCATTGTAATTTGATGTAAAGTTTTAATATGATAATCTTTTAAATTCAAAACAGAGAATGTTTGGTCAATGACACCGTTTAATTCATTCATATTTGAAGGGTATTTTAAATTACCTATAAAATTATTAGATAAAGATAAGGCTAAATTTTTCGTATAGTTCTTTTTTTTAAGTATCTTTACTTTTTTTTTATTTTTAAAATTCTCAGCTGTTTGGACATATTTTTGTTTTACAGATGCAAAATCTAAAATTTTAATATTATTTTTATTTTTTGCGCTAATAATTGGTAACATTTCTTCAATATTATATGTAGATTTATCTTTTATTTCAAAATTATATTCATCATTATCGATACTAATATTGAAAATATATTTAATTTTATATGCATCACATTTAGGTTTTTTAGAACCATAAACTTGCCAATTATTTCTTCCGGTTGATATAGATTCATCAAATATATCTTTCACATCATTAACACAACCAAGACCTTCTTCCGAGAAAATTTTCATATCGTTTTTTTCTTTATCCATTAAAATGTTTCTTAATGTCATTTGAATATTGTGCATCATATTGATACACCAAACCATATGAATACCATCTTTTGTTTCTTTACCTTTATTACAAACAGGTCCTTTTTTTTGGGATATAAATACTTGAAATTCTATTTTTTCATTAAAATCAAATAATTCTTGAAGAGATTGGCAAAATAGTTCAAGAACGGCAATGATATCATCTTGATCATATTGTCTTTCAGTAATTTCTTCTGGGAATCTTAAATCTAAATCAATTAACAAAGGACCACCATTTTCTTTATCTTGAGATTCTGTTAGATATTCATTATTTTTGCTTTTATAAATATGTTTAAAATACAATTTCCAAAATAAATTCATATTTTCATCAGGGACATGATATTTTCCCCCCCATATTTTTGTTCCATCTATTTCTTCACCACCTATTCTTGTATGAGTAATTGGTTTGTTACTATTATCACTTGACTTAATTTGATGTAATTTTAAAAATTCACAAAATGTTTTACATTTTAATTTACTCATTTTATAATTCTAATATATGAATATATTTTTTAAATCAATTTTAATTCTACAATAATTCAATAACTTTTTAGATATTAAACTTAAATATGGTGCAAAATTAAATAATATATAAGAATAATTTAAATATTTCTAAATAAATATATTTATATGTCTAATACAAAATCAAAAAAAGTTACAATGTCAAAAATAAATAAAAGAAGATTACAGAAAGATATAGTAGATATTATAAAAGAACCCTTAACAGATAATGGTATATATTATGCTCATGATGAAGAAAATATGTTAAAAGGATATGCTATTATTTTTGGACCCGATGATTGTATTTATAGATATGGAGGATATTGTTTTGAATTTAAATTTCCTTATGATTATCCTTTTTCTCCTCCAAAATTAAAATACATTACTAACGATAATGTTACAAGATTTCATCCTAATTTATATAGAAATGGAAAAGTTTGTATAAGTATTCTTAATACGTGGAAGGGTGAACAATGGACTTCTTGTCAAAGTATTAAATCTGTTTTACTAATGTTAGTTACTTTATTACATAATAAATCTTTACTTAATGAACCTGGAATTAAAGAAACACACAGCTCTTTTAAAGCATATCATGATATCATTACTTATAAAAATTTAGAAATTGCTATTTTAAGAAATTTAAAAAAAGAAAAACAACATTTAATGGGTAAATGTAGTGTTTTTTTTCAAATCTATACTAATTATATTAAAAAAAATAAAGATAATATTTTAAATTATATACAAAATCTAAAAAAAAAGAATAAAGAAACAAAAGAAATAACTGCAAGAATTTATAATATGTCTTGTGTTATTGATTATACAAATTTATATATTGAATTTGAAAAAATATTTACTGAAATTTAATTAATTAATAAAATTGAAATAAATATATATTGTTTTATATTATATAAAACATGCATTTCTGTCCAAAATGTGGTAATATGTATTATTTAAAATTATTAAAAGAAGATACTGATAAATTAATTTATTATTGCAGAAATTGCGGTAATGAAGATACATCTTTAGTTCAAAATTTAAATAACTTATATGTCAGCAAGACAGAAGTTAAAACTAAAATGAATTATAAAAATGTAATAAATAAATATACAAAATTGGACCCTACACTTCCAAGAATTCATAATATAGATTGTCCAAATGTTGAATGTCCAAGTAATTTAAATAAATCAAATATAGATGAAGAAGGAGGAGAATCTAAAGGAGGAGAATCAAAAAAAAATATAGATAAAGAAATATTATATATACGTTATGATGATAAAAATATGAAATTTGTATATTTATGTGCAAATTGTGATACTATATGGAATACTGAATCTAAATAATAAAATTGAAAACAATATAATAAAATTTTTATTATATTAATATAAATGAGTTCTCAAGGTTTAGAAGAATTTGATGTTGAAAAAGAATTAAAAAAAGATGAGGAACCTATTGTATTATCTGAAAAAGAAGATTTAGACGATGATTTTGATGATGATATTGAAGATAATATTGAAGATAATATGGAAGACGTCATTGAAGATGATAACGATGATGCAGAATCTAAGTCACCAGAATCTAAAAATGCAGAAATACCACAAATATCTATTAAAACAGATAATTTCATTAACAATGAGGAATTAGATGCTATTTCAAGTGATGAAACCGATAGTGACGATGAATATGAAGAAAATATGAATAAATTAGAACAAGACATAAATAAAGATATGATATTTTCATATCACCCTGAAACAAAACAAATTAATTTTAAAGAATTAATTACTTTATCAAAAGTTGCAAGAAATAAAAAAGGACAAATTACTGACCCATTACATACAACTATTCCGTTTCTTACACGTTATGAAAAAGCAAAAATATTGGGACTACGTGCAAAACAAATTAATCATGGCTCAAAACCTTTTGTTGAAATAAATAGAAATATCATTGATGGTCATACAATCGCTCATATGGAATTAGTTCAAAATAAAATACCTTTTATTATAAGACGACCTTTGCCCAACGGAGGTAGCGAATATTGGAAAATATCTGATTTAAAACACTTAGAATAATAATTTAAAAAAAAATTAAATTTTAAATTTTTTTTAACGCTTTAATCTTAATGTAGATAGACGTTTAAATGTTTCTTTTCTTGTCATTTGATCAGCTGTATTTATATAAATATTATTATTTGAACCACCGTCTGATAAAACATTAGGACGACTTTTTTGAACAACTGAACAATCTCCACCAATTACATTACCAAATTGGTCTCTTTGTCCCACTGTTCGTAGTAATAAAGGTCTATATAATTTCAAATTTGTAGCTGTTGTATTAAATCTACCATAAGGAAACCTATTATTTTTACATATAAATATTTCGTCTGTTACAAAACCATTTATATTAAACGAAGGAGCTGTTGGTGCATCACTTAACTCTGTTATTAAACCGTCTCTTAATAATAAATCTGCCAATCCACTCCATCTACATACACCTGATATTCTATATTTATACTTGTCAAATATTCTTACTGTTTTATCAATAAATGTGTATATTATCTCATCTCCAACTACATTATAATTTAAATTTGGATGACTTGTACCACTTAACAATGTTACTACCTCAGCTGTAGTTGTGCTTTCTCTCTGTATATTCCAAATAATTTCTATTTTTTTTCCTACTTTTCCCCCATATGCTTCTGTTTTATTAAAACTTACATCCTCTTGCAAAAATTCAAATCCCTTCCAATTTAATTCAAATGATGTATTATCACTATTAAGTTTTACAGAAATATCAGGATATCCTTCTTCATTTACAGGTGTTATATAATTTAAATTTGGAATATTAACTAATAATACTTTTAAATCTGTTGGTCCTATTATTGTATTATTTAAATCAGGATTTTGTTGTCTCAATCCGTTCGTGCCATCATCAAAAAATTTAATTTGTATATCATATAAATTATTCCATATTCTTCTATCATTAGATGGTTGTAATCCATTATTTCTACTTAGTCTTGTATTTAACGGAATATTCATACTAAATCTTTTATCAGGCTCAGCTGCAGTTGGCACATTTAAACCACCATTATTTGATGGAGGCAGCGATTTATCTCCAATAAGAGATACTCTATTAATTCCAAAAGGATTATATTCGTTTTCATTACATTTAAGTTCAATTATTGCATTTGACGTATTTAATTTTGTATTTAAAAACTCCTCACCTGTCACTTCTATAATAATATTAGATGTTGCTAATACCATATTTTCAGTTAGCGCCGATATATCAAAATTATTTTCATTACTATTTATTAAAATATATTTTACTTTTAACTTTTCTTCGTCTGTTAAATTAACACTAATATTTGAAATTTTAAACATTTGAGATACTGTAGTTTGATAATTATATTCTATTGGAATATTCTTTAGTCCTTCAGCTATACTATTGAAAAAATATTCATTAATTGGTTTAAATAATCTCCAATAATCTGGAATTAAATTATTATTTAAATTTAATGTAAATGGTCTAAAAAAAGTTATATTTTCATTATCTAAAGACTTTAAATCTATCTTATTAATATTTATATCGAACATTGTTTCCCCAGACTCAAAAAATATAAATGATTCGTCACCCAAAGTTATATTTGGATTATAATTAAAACCAAAAATATTTATATTATTTATGGGTATATCTAAAGTATTTAAAGGATTTTGCACAATTTTAGCTTCGCGAGCACGCTTTTCATTCGTGTCCTCTGGCTCCGTAACATTAGTTCTTGCATAACGTGCTTCATATCTGTATTTTAATCCTTCATCTTGAATTAGTAATGGTGCATAACTTATATCACGATACGAATTTGCATTAAAAATATATGGTAATTCAATATTTATATATCTGTATGGTTCATAATCTAACGGGACTGAAGATATATCTATATATTGATCACCTGTTTCAATTTTAAACGTTTTTTGTTGATATGGATTGCCATTTAATTCAATACTATCACCACTTGCTCTATTTGGACCAACTATGCTATAACTTTGAATTTGAAATACATTAAAACTTAAATCATAATCTTCTATATGTCTTGTGGCATTTAATACGCCATCTGTCATTGTTATTCCTCCATCAATTTCACTAAATCCAGATGCAACATCAATAAAAGTAATATCTTTTATGGGTGGGGGTTCATTGTAATTGTAATTATTACCTCCCCATTCTAATTCTATCGTTTCTTGTGATCTTCTTGCATTCAAACTGGATTTTCCTCCAGGTATAATTATTCCGCTCATTTCACTATGTCTAAAAAATGTAACTTTAGATTGGTTGTCCATACCAAACGTGTATTGTATTCTAATACTTGTATTATTTAATGGAGGAATTAATAATTTATAATAAACTACAAACTTACTATTTGAAATATCATTTAAAGTTCTTTCATTATTATCTGTAAAATATTGATTTAGATTATTATTAAAATCCTTTAATAAGTTTATTGTATTAATATTATTATTACTGCTATAATATGGTTTCAAATTATTTCTTGGTAAATCTATTGTGTTTGGAAATCTTCCATAACCTCCGCCACTGCATTCAATACCATTCAAATCTAAATAATTATCAACAAATCTATAATTAAATTTACCATTATTACCATAAAATCTAACCTTTTTTTTTCTTGGACTATTTAAACTACACCACAATATATTATTTAAATTGTAAGTAGGATTCGTAGTTGAATCTGTTCTTGTAACTCCATTATCACAATCTTTATTTCTAAGAATAGTAGTATTATTCCATCCATGAGTACCCATACGAGTCTGAAATTGTCCATTTCCAAAATTATCTCCATAATAACCTATATGCTGGGAAGGTGTAGAAAATCCCATTTGACTGTAATATCCACCAATTATTTTTGTTACTGTTACTCTATTATTAGTTTCTTGAGTACCTGTTCCAATCCATTTTTGTAAAACTTTATTAGTAGTTCCATTATAAACTAAATCATTATATATTCCATCTGTGTCCATTAATCGGTCTTTATTTGTCCAATTTGATACAGTATTATCTTCTGTAGAGGGACCCAATCCTGTTATTATACTAATTTTTAAGTTATCATGATATGAATTTGCTTCGTTGCTTGGAATATGTCCTAATTTATATTTTCTATTATTTATTGTTAAATTTTCACCAAATAATTTAGTGTTATTTCCATCTAAATATAAAAAATAATCCAAAGTAAAATCTAACATATCTTTTGGACCAATAATATCACATTCATAAACATATTCTACTAATGTTGCCCATCCACCGGGACTTGCATCTGCTGCTGTTCCAAAAAATGTAGTAAAATCTTTTAATTCATTTTCTTGACTACTTTTTAATCTTAATGTTAAATAAAAACCTGTTTCACTTATATTATCTTTAATTTTATCTGTTGATTTTGCATTTGATGAAAAAGCATCTACATTATAACCATTAAAATCTAATACAATTATATTTCTTTGTGTTGATATATCTACTAACATTTTTTCATTTCCATGAGTTTCTCCACCTGAAAATCCGTGAGTATTTCCCAAACAACTTCCCCATTTAGGCCAATTTGTTGCCGTAGCTCCTACATTAAACAATGGAAATCCCCATATCCAACCCAATTGTCTTCCATCATTATTAGTAGCACCACCTGCTCCAAAACCTCCACCTTGGTCATAAAAAATATAATTACCGTTTGCTGGAGAAGCACTACCATACCATTGACCACCATTACGATAATATAAAACCCAAGTTCTTAACTTTGCAGTTGGTAATTCATTTCTATTTTTATATAATTCTATCCATTCTCCTTTACTCGAAATTTTATTTCTAAATGAGCTATATTGCGGATATTTTAATCTAAAACTATGCACACCTGTAAAACTTGTTGTTGCCATTTTATTTTATATATGATTATAAGATAAAATTAATTATTTGGACAATTTCTTGAACCATTTGAACCATTTGAACCATTTGAAGATCCTAATCCCAAATTCATAAATCCTCTCGCATAATTACCAAAAAATGATGAAGCAGCATTTTTATTATTTATTGCATTTGAATATCTCATTTTTGATGAGCCTTTATTTTGTGATAATACTGTTCCTATTTTACATCTCTTTTTACTACAATATATATCCTTAGGTAATTTCACGAATACTTTTTCACTTTTCCCACTTACTATAGGCAAAGTGTTTTTTAAATCACTATCCGATACATTATATACAGCTTGTATTTCATAACATGCTTTCATATTTACTCCTTCGCTCAAAAACCTTTTAAATACATTATTTGGTGTATGATATATATTAGAACCTCTATCTATTTCATTTACCGTTTGATTACCTTCTAAATCATATTCAAATAAACTTTCTATGTAAGTTTCTGTAATTCGATATTTTAAATTATCTACACCATTTCCATTTAAATCTTCTGTAAATGGTGGTGCATTTATATCTATTTTGTCCCATGTTATTGTAGCTTCTTGGTTTAATCCTACTTTTTTTTTTGTTAAATTCACATTTTTTGGCTTTGGCCATCCTATAGATAATACGATATTTGTTGACATATTTATATATATATATTAGTAATTAATTTATTATTAATATATTAAAAAAAATCTTATAGCTTAAGAAGTAATATTGATAATACCTGCCATAGAAGAGTGATATTGACAGTTATAATACAGTGGGGATGCATCAACCGCACTTTGAGGAACGTTAAACCATAGTATATTTCCTACTTCTCTTCCTTGTCCCACTGGTCCAGAAAATCTATATGATGTTCCTGTTGAATTTTGACTATTTATATTGAATGGATGTCCTGAAGCATTAATAGAAAAACCATAATCTTTACCCTTTTGTAATGAAATAGTGGGATTACCTCCAGATAATGATACTCCATTTTCACTAATTAAATAACTTGAGCTTCCACTACTTGTAACACTGAAGACTTTATCCATTATTTGGAAGAGAGGAACTGTTAATGTATTAGAATCATTTCCATCACTATCTGTTACCTTAATTGTTATATTACTATATCCTACTCCAGTTGGTAATGTATCAAATGTAATTGTATTATTTCCAACTATAGCATTTGTTGTTGATGATGTTGCTCCAGTAATAGTAATAGTTCCTGCTTTAGTAGTGGAAAAAGTATAATTAGCACCCCCATTCCACCTAAGTCCAGTTGTTGATGTAATATAACTTATCTGTGGAGCAGGACTGGTAATTGTAAAAGATGATACTGGTAATATATTAGAAATATTTCCAGCATTATCTGTTACTTTAATTGTATAATTGCTATAGGTTCCAGGGTTGTGCATATGAAATGAGACAGTATTGTTTCCAATAACAACGGGATATCCTCCGGTTGGACCGTAATCATAAAGTCCATCAGAAAATCTATAAGTTCCTTCTTCATTACTATAAAATGTGTATGCAGGCGTACTATCTGCGGTAGGTGTAGATACTGGAGTTACTTCATATATTTGAGGTCCTATTGTATCAACAGTAAAAGTATTAACAGTTAATGTATTAGAATCAGTTCCATAAGAATCTCTCACCTTTATTGTTATATTATTATATATTCCATCTGTTAGTAAATTAAATGAAATTGTATTATTTCCAACAATTGCATTGGATGTTGCCGAGGATGCACCAGAAATAATAATAGTACCAGTTCTGTCACTTGAAAATGTGTATTGGGGAGTATTATCATTAGTTAATGTTGGTACAGGAGTTACTTGACTAATATTAATGATATCCAGGATTGTAAAGGAAGAAACAGATAATATATTAGAATCATTTTCCGCACTGTCTGTAACTTTAATTGTTATATCATTGTATGTTCCAACTGATAATTCATCAAATGTAATTATATTAGTTCCAACAATAGCATTAGTAGTTGATGATGTTGCACCTGTAATTGTAATAGTTCCAGCTTCATCACTGGAAAATGAATATTGTGGAGTTTTATCAGTGGATGGTGTAGTTACTGGATTTACCTCTGCTATTTGTGGTGATGTTAAATCTTCTGTAATTGTAAAAGAAGTTAATGTTAATGTATTTGATACATTTCCAACATTATCTGTTACCTTGATTGTTATATTATTATATGTTCCAACAGACAAAGAATTAAATGTAATTGTATTATTTCCAACTGTAGCATTTGTTGTGGTTGATGATGCACCTGTAATTGTAATAGTTCCTGCTTTATCGGTTGAAAAAGTATAATTAGGGGTTTTATCAGTTGTTGGTGTTGTTACTGCAGTTTGTTCGCTAATTACTGGAGCTACAGTCGAAATCGTAAATGATGATACTGTTAATATATTAGAATCATATCCTTGACTATCTGTTACCTTAATTGCTATATTATCATATGTTCCGTCTAATAATGTGTTAAAAGATATTGTATTATTACCAACTATAGCATTAGTAGTTGATGATGTTGCACCTGTAATTGTAATAGTTCCTGCAGAGTCACTATTAAAAGTGTAATTTGGAGTGCTATCATTTGTAGGAGTTGTTACCGCTGCTGCTTCAATAATCTGTGGTGGAGGAATAATTGTAAATGGTGATATGGTTAATTCATTGGAGATATTTCCTACATTATCAGTGACCTTAATTTTTATATTATTATATGTTCCTTGTGTTAAAGTATTAAAAGTTATTGTATTATCTCCGTTTATTACACTTGTGGGTGATGCTGTAGCACCAGTAATTGTAATAGTTCCTTCTTTATCACTTGAAAAAGTATAATCAGGAGTAGTATCTCTGGTAGGCGTTGTTACAGCAGTTTTTTCGCTAATTACAGGAGCTACAGTATCTATCGTAAATTCTGGTATCGTTAATAAAGTAGAATCACGTGGAATACTGTCTCTTACCTTAATCTTTATATCATTGTATGTTCCATCCTGCAGAGCATTAAAGGTTATTGTATTATTACCAATTACTGCAGTGGTGTTTGATATAGATGGCAAGTATGATGGTTGTCCTGGCACCACCTGATAATGGAGCGAGGAGACTATAATAGTTCCTGCCGAATCACTATTAAAAGTATAATTCGGTGTATTATTATTTGTAAGAGAAGGTGTTACAGGAGTTACTTGATATATTTGAGGTGGTGTTGTATCTATTGTAAATGATGATACTGTTAATATATTAGATTTATTTCCATGACTATCTGTTAACTGAATAGTTATGTTATTATATGTTCCATCTGGTAATGGATCAAAGTTTATAGATTTGGTGTAGCCAGTCGATGCTGTATTTGATGTTGATGTTGTTGCTCCAGTAATTGTAAAAGTTCCTGTATGAGTTGTTTCAAAAGCATAAGAGGGAGTATTAATTGGTGAGAGTGTAGATACTGGTGTTACTTCAGTTAGTAGAGGGAATGGGTCAATGGTAAAAGTATTTACTGTTAATATATTAGAGTTATTTCCTACACTATCTCTAATCATAATTGTTATATTACTATATGTGCCAGGAGCTAATGTATTAAAACTAATAGTATTGTTACCAAGACTTGCGCTTTTAGTGTCAGAAGAAGCTCCTGTTATTACAATTGTTCCTGATTCATCAGTATAGAATGTATATTCTGGTGTATTATCAATCAATGCTGTTGTTACTACACCGGTTACTTGACTAATTACAGGGGGTACTAAATCAAAATTATAATTGGCTGATATATCGTATTTATATTGCCGAGGCCATGTAATTTCACTGCCTAATGGATATGTTTGGTCTAAATAACTAACACTATCTTTTGAAATGACTTTTTGATAATCTGGAAGATAATTAAATCCTTTTGATGACCATTGTCTAATTACATAAAATTTATCAGGAATATTAATTCCAAAATTATCACTTAAATTACATTTAACCATATCATCCCAATCTAATCTTATATAGCTAACATCAACTAAATCTTTAATATGATTTTTATTATAAGGAGTAATTTTCAAATTTTTAATAGAATGATAAGGAACATTAAATTCTTTCATAGGTGTCCAATCACTTTTTAGACTTTTTCCGTGGGAGGCGAGTGTTATAGTTACACTTCCATTATCTTGATTATATCCAAGAGTTGTTGAATCTCTACGATTGTAACCAACCGAATTGAAATATGAACCACCACCACCACCACCTGCTATATCCCACGGAAATCCACCAAAATACCTTTGAGAACCTCCACCTGAATAACCTCCTCCTCCACCACCCCCGTGGAGCCCATTATAGCCTCCTCCTCCAAAACCTCCATCACCGTCATACCCTCCATTGTCTCTACCTGGCATATTATCTGATAAATCACTAATAATAAAATTCCATCCTCTCGATGCGCCACCATGTGTTCCACCATCTCCACCATTTGTACCAGCGGGATACCATGTTCCATGAACATTAGAAGGGTCGTGCCATGTTTCAGAGCTTATATTGCCATTTTCAGTAAGAGATGCATTTTCTCCTCTACCTTTAATTGTATGATTAATAATAGATTGACCACCACCACCACCTGCTATAATTAATGGAGTTGTTGTACCCTTTTTCCATACAAACGTTCCACCACCACCACCTCCTCCTCCATTAGCGTAGCCGCCCAAGGCAGTCTTACCCTTTTGTCCTACAGCAATATAATATATATCTCCTTTTGTAAGATAAAAATTTCCTTCTAATATAGCACCATAACCAGGGTGGGTTGGTGGGTTATACTCTGCCCCTGGATTACCTGTAGCAGACCACCCACCCATAGCACCCTTTGTATTAATAATATAAGTGCCTGTTTCTGGAACTATCCATTCTTGAATTCCCGGTATAGTCATACTTACAGATACATTTGTACCATTATATGAAGCATTACATTGAGATTGC
>CEWG01061576.1_pt1 | contig 36222 bp, 34 predicted proteins | sample 361411 | NCBI WGS metagenome assembly CEWG01 (sample SAMEA2622173, study PRJEB7988) | marine metagenome | biome: marine biome (ENVO:00000447); feature: surface water layer (ENVO:00002042); material: "saline water (ENVO:00002010), including plankton (ENVO:xxxxxxxx)" | depth 5 m | reverse complement strand
TGATCTATTCTTTGTGTATTAAAAGAGGAGGATCTTCTTTTAATCCCATGAACGATGTAATTTTTTTTTAACAAAAAGTCTGCTAGATAAGATCCATCTTGACCTGTAATTCCTGTAATTAAAGCTACTTTATTTTTCATTACGTAAATATATAAAAAAGATTATGAGTTTGGATTTTCAATATTTTTGATAAAATCTTCATATTTATCATTAACAAACTTATTTATTTTCTTTTCAAATCTTTTTGTACTAAATTTTAACGCATGTTGTCTTATATGCAATGGATTAAAATAATCAATATTTTTTTCGAAAAAGTTAGTAGCATTTATAATGTCTTTTTTGGTTTGATTTTGAAAATGTACACCAGTTTTTTTATGAATTACAGTTTCTTTTGTGCCACCTTTACCTAAACAAATTACAGGTGTTCCACATGCTTGAGCTTCTACTGGAATTATACCAAAATCTTCTTTTGCAGCAAAAATAAAGGCTTTAGCTCTTTTCATATAATCAACTAATACATCATCATCTTGATAACCCATAATAGTTATGTTAGGTGTAACCTTTGATTTAATTTTATTCATTTCTGGTCCATCACCAATTACGATTAATTTTTTAGAACTATTAGCAAATGCATCAACAATTAAATCTATTTTTTTATATGAAACAAGTCTAGATGCTGACAAATAAAAATCATCTTTTTTTATATTCAATGTAAATTTATCAATATTAACTGGTGGATATATAACTGTAGATGTAATATTATAAACTCTTTTTATTCTGTTTGATATATAATATGAATTAGCAATGTAATGGTCTGGTCTGTTAGCGGTTTTAAAATCCCAACTTTTCAATTTGTCAAGAAAATAATTTACTATTACACTTTTTAATCCAACATTTAAATTGTTATCTCTTAAATATTGATTTCTAAGATCCCATGCATATCTAACTGGTGTATGCATATAACATATATGTAATTGATTAGATCTAGTCTTAACTCCTTTAGCAACACAATGTGAACTTGAAATAATTAAATCATATTCTGAAACATTTATTTTTTCAATGGCATAAGAAAATAATGGCAAAAGTTTTCTATAATAAGATTTGACATTTGGAAAATATTGTAAAAAAGTTGTTGAAGACCTTTTGTTTTTTAAAACAACTTTCCTGTCATTATCATTTAGGAAATCTATTAGACTATAAACATCTGCATTTTTCCAGACATTTAAAAAACTTGTTATACATTTTTCCGCTCCGGCATTTACAGTAAACCAATCATGAACTATCGCTATTTTCATTATTTATCTTAAATACTAAATTTTTTATTTGATGCATCGCATCTTTTAAGTTAATAGTGTGAGTTTTAATGTCAATATTAAAGTGTTTACAAGTTAACATTTTTTTAAATGTTGGATACCAATTAGGACTATTTAAATCTAAAACAAATTTTTCTCTATTAATTTTTTTAAAAAACCCAGAGATTTTATTGTCCCATATTATAGCTACTGAAGGAATTTTATAGGAGTATGCAATAATATTTGCATGTAATCTATGGGAGATAATAAACTCTGATGACGAAATAATATTTACTAGTTCAAGAGTAGATTTTGGTCTACTACAATTTGTTAAACTATTATTAAAATTTGATTTAAAATTTTGAAATAAAGTGTTTTTAAATTCTTCATCTTCAATTGCTCCGTTCGTAAAAAGCAATATTTGTTTTTTCTTTTTAACTAGGTGACTAATTATTTTAAAATAAAAATCTAAATAATCTATTTTAGTATTAATATCTCCACTATACATTAAGTTAATTGGATTTGTAATATTAAGGCCTATGTACTTGTTTTTTTGAACACTTAATTTTGAATATTTTTCAGAAATTAAAATTCCAGGATCCCAGACTTCATATGATTTTTTGCTGTATAAATTTATGGTGTTTTTTGTAGAAGCGAAATCTCTAACAAAAATTTCCGAAATTAATGAATGATTTAATAATCTTGAAAATAGGAAAACTGCTATTTTACTAACTTTATTACTCACACCAACTCCATAAACATAAGTTTTCTTATTAAACAAAATAATTTCTCTTAGTAAGCAGTTTAACTTTATTGGAAAATTTAAATCCACATCAGAGAATAATTGTCCTCCTCCTATAATAACAAAATCACTTTTCTTAATAGCACTTCTAAAATATTTTTTATTTTTTAGATTATGTAAAAATTCAAAATATATAAATAATAGTAAGTATTTAATTAGCTTTGGAAAATATATAACAAATTTTAAAAAAAAAGAATTTAGTATTTTTTTTTTGTCAGAAAAAATTAAACTTCTTCTACCGGCAATATCTAAAGTGTTTATCTTAATTGTCTTATCTATATTTATAATAGAATGGCACAGAGCTTCATGAATGATACCATCACCTAAATTTTGACTAAAAGGAACAGCAGCTATAGTTATTACTTTATTTTTTTTCAATTTTATCTCTTTGAATCATATACATATAACCAACAAAGTAAATGGAACATGAGGTTAAATGTCTTAAATAACTTCCTAAATCAGGTTCAAATATAAAAAGAACAAACAAATGGGCATAAAATAAAGAATAAAGTATTCTAGTATCAAGTGAATGCTTTAGTTTATATATTTTAAAAAAATAAATTATAATAAAACTATTTAAAAACATTAAAAATAACTCTTTATATGTAAAAAAATAAAAAACTGGAAAAAGCATAACAGACATTACATATAAGTAGTTTATAATGAGTTCAATAAAATTTGTTGGAATAAACAAATTATTTATAACAGTTCTGTTAACACTATTAATATTTAAAGCATAAGTATTGGAAATTTCTCTATGACTAAACAGAAAACTATATAATTCATTAGGTAGTAAGAAAATAAATATTAGAAAAGTCATTAGAAGACATATTCTATATTTGATTTTTTTAAAACTTGTTAATAAATATAAAAATACGAAAACAGCAAAAATTAAAAAATAGTAAGCTCTTATATGGTATGCATAGCATAAGTATAATACTGTTATTAAAATAAAATTAGCATATTTTAATTTAAAATACTTTATTGATAATGTAATTAATATTGTTAAAAATATTACAACTATCTCCTTTCCTGGAATTAAAACATTTAATATTAAATTAGGTACTAATAAAAGAATAAAAAAAATAAAATGTTTCACATAAACAAAAAATCGAGTTAATAAGAAAGCATAAAAAATTGCTTGTAAAACAATAAAGATTTTTACTTGACCAAAAGAAATTAAATTTAAAAAATAGGCTGTCTTTTCAAAAGAATCTTCAATATTTGTATTTTTAATATTTTTTATAATTTGATCTATCTTTAAAGAATCTTGTATGATTTTTTCTGGAAATAAATCAGTTAAAAAAGAAAAAACTAAAAAAATTAAAGATAATATGATATAAATTAAATTTCTTACGCCCAAAGATACTTTCATACTATTTATTAAAAATACTAATTTTAAAATCTTGTTTTAACCTATATGCAGCATAAACGTTTACTAATAATGTAACTACAAAAAAAGCAATTGAAGCACCTATAATTCCGTGGATAAAAATTAATAAGGGAAATATAGAAATACTAAGTAAAAAATTAATTTTCGCTAAACTTACACTATAATTACCTCCTTCTTTTGACATGTTGAGAAAATAAATTGTAGGACCATTTATTAGTTTAATTAACTGAGAGAAATACAAAAAAAATATAATCCAAAAATGCTTAGAATAATCTAGTCCAACATAATTTAAAATAAGAGGAGTACAAAAAATTATTATTATGAGAATTAAAAGTCCAATTAAAAAATTATATAAAACTGCATTATTAAATAAGTTTTTAAGAGTTAAAAAATTTATTTTATCTTTATTTAGTTCAGCGGCTAATTTTGGAGCTAATAACGTATTGATAATAGCCATAAAAAAAACTATTATTTGAGAAAGTCTTAATATATTAGAATATATTCCTGTATCGTAAAGATTAGAAAGTAAAGAAACTAATATAATAGGACTCCAATATAAAATAAAGTCGCTCAAAGTATAAAAAAAATAATTTCTAGAATTATTAAATATATCTTTAAGGCTTTTAAGATATGGCCTAAACAACCATTTCTTAGAGTAAAAAATTTGGTAATAGTATTGTAATGAATAATACAAAGAAACTAAAACGAAAAAAGAACTTATACAAAAAAAATATAATAGGTCACTAACTATATCAAATTCAAAGACAAATATTAAAAAAATTAAAAAAAAAGCAATACCTCCCTGATCCAAAATATATGCTAAACTTTTGGATCTAAAACCTTTTAATACTGAAGAAAAGAAAATTACAAGTGTAAATGGCAATATTGCAAAAACAGATAATGATATTGCTTTTAACTGTTTAGATTTTAAAAAATTTAAAAAACCTAAATATTCTAAAATATTAAACAAAAAAAAGAAAAAAAAACTAAATAATATAACTAGTGAAATAGCTTTATTAATAAACAATGAATTACTTTTTGAATCGTTATTTTTTGAACATATCCCAACTACTTTCAAAGCATAATAATCATTTCCATATTTACTTATCATAGTAAAAAACAATAAACATGTCCAAAAAAAATTAAAAAAACCACTATCTTCTATTCCGTATTTATTAGAAATTAAAAAAGACAGTAACACAATGGAAAAACCACTAACTAATCTACATAAGAATATGCTTAAATAACTTTTTATTATTTTTTCATTTTTAAAATTCAAAAACAAATATTTCATTCTTAATTATCTCTAGTTAACTGCCAATTCCAAGCATCAATCATTGTTTCTTTGATACTGATTTTGGAACTCCATTTTAATATTTCTTTAGCTTTGGAGCTATCTGAATAAATTTTTTCAATATCACCAGATCTTCTTTTGCCAAATGAATAGTTGAGTTTTATATTGTTTGCTTTTTCAAAATTATTTATTATATCTAGAACACTTAGTCCCTTACCAGTACCAATATTAAAAACTTCTTTACAATTATTTTTTAATAAATACTTAAGTGCTAAAACATGAGACTTTGCTAAATCAACAACATGTATATAATCACGAATACATGTACCATCAACTGTATTATAGTCATTTCCATTTATAACTAATTTGTCTCTTTTTCCAATTGCAGCCTCACAAATTATTGGCACTAAATTAGCTGGCTTATCTGCTGAACAATCACCAATCAAACTACTTGAATGAGATCCAATAGGATTGAAATATCTTAACGATATGCTTTTTATACTTGAATTATTTAAAATATCCTCACATTTTTGTTTAGTTTCACCATAAGGTGACTCAGCTTTTTTAAAAGGAAAATTTTCAGTTACTGGTAATTTATCTGGAGATCCATAAACTGTGCATGATGAAGAAAAAATAATATTATTAATATTATATTGTTGCATTTGATCTAATATAACTTCTAAGGATCCAATATTGTTTCTAAAATACTTCTCTGGTAATCTCACTGATTCCTCCACAGATTTAAATGCAGCAAAATGTATTAAACCTAAAATATCATTTTCTTTTTCGAAAACAGATTTGACAGCATTTGAATCTGTACAATCAATATTATAAAATTTGATATTTTTTTCTGTAATTTTATTAATACCATCAATATTTCTAATATCAGTATTACTCAAATTGTCAAGAACTATTGGATCGTAGCCTGATTTTACAAGCTCAACAACAGTGTGACTGCCAATATATCCAGCTCCTCCAGTAACAATTATTTTCATTTACCTTTTATATTTTAGCTTATTCCTTTGAATTTTTTCAATTTGTAAAATCTCACTTTCTTTAAAAGTCAAACTTTTATATGTTGCTTTCAAATCTCTTGCTAATTTTCTTAGACCAGTTGGCTCTAGTGAAGCTGCATGGTCTGTTCCCTTCCACGTTCTATCTAATGTAAAATGACGTTCAATCCAGCTTGCTCCTAATGCATATGCAGCAATATCAATTGAAATACCAAGATGATGACCAGAGAAACCAATAGCTTTTACTTTTTTTTCAAATTTTTTCTTAATTCTAATAATTTCAAGCATACAAACATCTTCAAATGGAACTGGATAACCAGAGGTACATGCATATAATATCAATCTATTTGATTGATTTTTTTCTTCAAAGAACGCTACAATATCTTCTTCTTCGTGATGTGTTGTCATACCAAATGAAATATGAATATCTCCTAAATAATCATCTCTTAAAATTTTAAGCATTTCAAAGTTATTATTACAGGCAGATGGAACTTTTATCAACTTTGGTTTTAGTGAAATAATTTCATTTGCTGATGTAACATCCCAAACAGAAGTTGAGTAAATTAAATTGAAAGATTCCGAGTAATCTTTTAGTTCTTTATGTTGTTTTAAATTAAACTCTAAAAATTCTCTATGCTCACCGTAAGTTTTTCCATATGAATGCATAGGATTTATATGAGGTGCTTCGTATTGTTTTTGTGTTAATAATTCTTTTGAATTTCTTTTTTGAAATTTTACAACATCTACATTACAGTCTGAAGCAATTTTAATTAAATCTTTTGCAAGATCAAAATTACCTTTGTGATTACAACCTATTTCAGCAATTAATTTTGGTGGTAAATAACTAGACATAATTTTATTTAATTAAATAATTAATAAATTCTCTAAAAACTCCATCTCCTCCAACTTTATTTAAATGTATTATGCCTGCAATTTTTTTTACTTTATCTACAGCATTTAAAGGACATGCAGCAATTCCAACATTTGATAATAATTCAAAACAATTAATATCATCTCCAATATATGCAACTTGCTTAATATCAATTTTTTCCTTTTCACATAATTTTTTTATAGTAGATAACTTATCGTTTATTCCATGAAAATCATAATCTAAATTTAGTTTTTTTGCTCTTCTCCTATTAAGATTCATGTCTTCAGTTGTAATAATTCCAACTTTATAACCATGATCTTTTAAAATTTTAAAAGCCATTCCATCGTATACACAGAACTTTTTTATTTCATCTCCGCTTTCAGTATAATACATACCCCCATCAGTCAATACCCCGTCAACGTCTGACAATACAATTTTTATATTATTGATATTAGATTTTTTGTTATTTATGATATACTTATACATAGTCTTTTCTGCAGTAATCCAATCTATTTCTTCATCAAGTTCAATACTTGTATATTCAGGCATTCTGTATAAACCTATATTTCCTGATATTCTATTTTTGTTTTGTTTTATATTTTTAATGCTACTTATATAAAAAGCTCCGTTTTCAATTAAAGTTCCTTTAAAATCTTGTCTTCTTTTACGTTTATTTATATCATAATTTAAAGCCACTCCATTATCATTCCAAAAAAATCGTTTTGTTATTGAACAACTTACTACTGAATCAAAAGATTTAAAAAGTTCCAAAGCCTCATCAAAATGATTAGTTTGGGTAAATGGTGATGTTGCTTGAACTAACATAAATATATCAGAATCTGCCATATTAACAGATTTTATATACTCAAGCATAACTGATTCTGAACTGGCTTTGTCTGTTGCATTTTCTTCATTTCTATTATAAACTTCAACTTTTGAAAACGAAAATGATAAAACTATATTCTTAATTTGATCTGAATCTGTAGCAACAATTATTTTATCTACATTTGATTTTTGTAATGAAAGTAAATTCCAATAAATCAAAGGTTTACCACAAAACATTTTTATATTTTTAAGTGGAATTGATTTACTTCCACCTCTTGCCGGTATAAATGCTAAAATACTCATAACTATTTATTATAGTCAATAAACTCTGAATAATAAAACTCAATTTTACTGTCATCTGGATTTGTAAAATAGGAATAAACTTTACTAAAGATCGGTAAACTTTTCATTTGATTTTCATCTAATAGGTCATGCAATACTTTAATTGAATTTAATCCCTCTAAAATAACAGCATTTGATTTATAGTCTGAATTAAAAAATCCTTTTCCAACTAGTAATCCTAAAGTTCTATTTCTACTTAAATCATGTAAAGACGTCATACATAAATCACCAAAACCACAAGCCAAAAATAATGTATCATCCTTTCCACCTAAAATACTTAAAAATACTCTAATTTCAGAAAATGCCTTAGTTAAAATCATAAAACGAGTGTTTGGTGAATTAAACTTTGCATCAACTATTCCTAAAACTAAAGCATAAACATTTTTTAGAACACTTAGTATTTCAACACCTTTTATATCATTTGTTGAATCAACATACAAAGATGTATTTTTAATTATTGTACTTACAATATCATATTGACTTTTATTAGAATGACCTAAGGTTAATAGTGTATCAGCATGTTCCATTACCTCAACAGCAAAAGAAGGCCCTTTAAGAGATACAATATTATTTGAATTTAAAATTTTTTTAAGTTCTTCAACTATAATTTTTCCTCCTTTTAAAAACCCTTTTGAAAGATTAACAAATAGAGTTTTCGAATTAAAATTATCTTTATATTTTGATAAATTTTGAATAATTGAATTGGAAGGAATAGCAATAAAAATAACATCTGCATTTTTCATTATGCTAGTTTTAGAAGATGCATTTAGATTTTCTGATAAACGCTTATTTGGAAAACAAGATTTATTTGTATGAAAATCATTAATCTCCCATACTTTTTTCTCATTTCTTGAAAATAAAATGACTTTATTTTGGGTATTAACAGAAAGTTCATTTGCAATTGCCGTGCCGAATGTTCCTGCTCCAAGTACAATAATATTCATTTTACAAATATATTTTTTTAAAACTAGTTTGAAACATAGCCATCAACATATTTCAACAATAATTTTTTTATTATTTCAACATCTTGTCTATCTCTTGCATCTTTAATTATGCTTATACATTCTGTCAAATCTTTCATGTTAATTTTATTTTCTATAGCTCTCATAATCATAGGATGTTCTGAAGACACTACATTATCTCCAATCAATAACTCTTCGTATAGCTTTTCCCCAGGTCTTAGTCCAGTATATTTAATCATTATATCACCATCTTTACTATTTTTATCTATTGGAGTAAATCCACTTAAATAAATCATTTTATAAGCTAAATCTACAATTTTAACTGGCTCTCCCATATCCAAAACAAATACATCACCTCCTTTGGCCATAGATCCAGCTTGAATAACTAACTGTGATGCTTCTGGTATTGACATAAAATACCTTGTAATATCTTTGTGTGTTACTGTAACAGGACCACCATTTTTAATTTGTTTTCTAAAAAGAGGTACTACTGAACCAGCAGAATCTAATACATTACCAAATCTAACCATTGAAAAACAACAATCGCTTTTTTCTGAGAAAGCTTGTAAAACAAGCTCGGACATCCTCTTTGAAGCTCCCATAACATTGGTTGGTCTAACTGCTTTATCTGTTGAAATTAAAACCATTCTTTCTAAACCTAAATCATTGGCAATTTTAGCAACATTGTAAGTTCCAATAACATTATTGTAAATTCCAGCTATTGGGTTAAGTTCAACTAAAGGGACGTGTTTATATGCCGCAGCGTGAAAGATTGTATCAACTTCATTATTTAGAATAGTATTCTTTAGTTGACTAAAATTGGTAACAGTACAAAGAGCTGGTATTACATCAATTTTTTGGCAAATTGCTTCTAACTCTAACTTTATTGAATATAAATTATATTCTGAATTATCAAGTATAACAACTTTATTTGGCTCCAAATTTATTATCTGCCTAGAAAGTTCCGAACCGATACTTCCTCCAGCTCCTGTAATTAATATATTTTTAGACTGAATATTTTGCTTGAGCAAGTCTTTTTTTGGCAGGACACTTGATCTACCAAGAATATCTACAACATCTACATTTTTAATATTATCAATTGAGACTTTCCCATCAATTATATTTTCTAAAGATGGCAAAACACTTACTTCAATTGGAAAAGATGAGAGCTTAGTGAGTAATTTTTTTCTTTTCTGAACATTTAGGGAGGGAATAGCTAATAATAAAACCTTCGCATTTTTCTTTTTAATTAATTCTTGAATATAATCAAATTGATAAACCTGCAAGAAATTAAGAATAGTACCTTGTTTTTTAATATCATCATCAATAAATGCAATAGGAGCATAATCAGAGCTCTTTTTTAAATTCTCAACTAATTGAACACCAGCATTTCCAGCACCATAGATTATAGTTGGTTTTCTAGACTTTATTTTTGTATCCCATGAATATAAAACACCTTGAAATAAAAAACGTATAGTTATTATAAAAATATTAGTAATAAACCAAAATATTGGCAAAACTGATCTTGGTAGATCAGATTCTCGAAAAAACATCATTAAAAAACCAACTATCAAACAACTTATTGTCGTTGCTTGAAAGGTTGCAAAGATTACCTTTACACCCATATATTGTAAAACTGCCTTATATAAACCTAGTCTAATAAATAAGGGAATTGTTATAATAGGTAAAACAAGAAAAATCCATGCCGATCTACTTATATAAAATAAAAAATCTGAACCTGCTGAAGGCCAAATCTCACCGAGTCTTAATGCAAAAGAAAAATATACTGCTAAGCATAGTAAAACAAAATCTACACATAGCATAATAGCTGATTTATATAATCTATCAATATTTTGAAATTTATTTAGCATATAATTTTTTAATTGCTAAAACAACTGTATTAATTTCTTCATCTGACATATTTGTTCCGGACGGCAAGCAAAGTCCTCTTTGAAACAAATCATCTGATGTATTGTTAGTGTATGATTTAGATGATCTAAAAACAGGTTGTAAATGCATAGGTTTCCACAATGGTCGACTTTCAATATTTAAACTTTCCAAGTATAAACGAATATCCTCATTTTTAACTTTGCTTTTTTCATTTATTACAATTGTTGTTAACCAAAAGTTTGAAAAATTATTTTCATTTTCCTCTAGAAATTTTATTTCATCTATACAACTCAGATATTTTTTGTAAAATTTATTGATGTATCTTTTTTTTTCAACTCTTGAACTTAAAACTTCCATTTGTCCTATTCCAATAGCAGCACATACATTACTTAACCTATAGTTATAACCAATTTCCGAATGCTCATAGTGAGGCTTATCATCTCTTGCTTGAGTTGATAAATACTTCGCTTTACTAATAAATTTTTTATTTTTTGAAATGAGCGCTCCTCCTCCAGAAGTAGTTATTATCTTATTGCCATTAAAAGAAAATACTCCAAATTCACCAAAGGTTCCGGTATTCTTTTTCTTATATGTTGAACCTAATGCTTCAGCTGCATCTTCAATCACTGGAATATCAAATTTATTTGAAACATCTAAAATTTCATCAATTTTTGCTGGCATTCCATATAAATGAACTAATACTATAGCTTTTGGTTTTTTTCCAATTTCAATTCTTTCTTTTATTGCTTTCTCTAATAGTTCAGGACACATATTCCATGTATCGTACTCACTATCAATGAAAATTGGATTTGCACCAATATATTTTATGGGATTTGCTGTTGCTGCAAATGTAAATGAAGAACATAAAACATCATCTCCAGATTTAACACCTAATAATATTAAAGATAAATGTATAGCAGAAGTTCCACTATTTAGTGCTGCAACTGAATAATTTTCGTGCTTCTTTGAAAGTATTTCTTCAAATTTAGAAATATGAGGTCCAACAGGAGCAATCCAATTTTTTTCAAATACATCATTAACATATTTTAACTCACTATCTGACATATGAGGTGATGATAACCAAATTTTTTTTTGTTCTTTCAAAATTTCAAAATTTTAGATAAAGTAGCAAATATAATCTTAATGTCAATCCATATACTATTATTATAATAATATTCTAAATTCAGTCTTACTTTATCCGGATATATTACATTATTATTATACTCTATCGGATTTTCTTTTTTTGATAAAATATCTTCTTCATTAGAATATTTTATACTAGCTGGGCCAGTTATTCCAGGCTTTAATTTTAAAATATTTCTGTTCTCACCAGTTAGTAAATCAGCGTAACCAGGAACATCAGGTCGAGGACCAACAAAACTCATATCACCTAACAAAACATTAATTAACTCTGGCAGTTCATCAAGTTTATATTTTCTTAAAATTGCTCCAACCGGAGTAATTCGTTCATCTCCAAGAACTGAGATTGTGTTAAATTCTGAATTATTACACATAGTTCTGAATTTGAACATTTTAAATATCTTAGCATGTTGTCCAACCCTCTTTTGGACAAAAAAAATAGAGCCATTAGAAGTTATTTTTATGATGATCGCAATAACAGTAAAGACAGGACTAAAAATAATAATCCCAAAAAAAGACAGTATAATATCAAGGAATCTTTTCAACATTAATTAAGTTTTAAAACTTCTTACAATTTCTTCTTGTTTTAATAAAATATTTACTTGACGAATAGGACCAAAGTTAAAAAATCGAAATATATTTTTAAAAGGGTATAATGCTGTAACTACATACTTTATTTTATTGGAATAAACTATATTTAATTTACAATATGCTTTTCTAAATTTAAATTTTTTAATTAAGAAGCTTGGAAAATTTGTTTTATGTGATATACTTCTAGTACCATTATTTACATATTTAAATTTTCTGTCGTTTAAATAATTTCTGTTCATCGAATAAATTAAAGCTTCGCTAGGTCTATATTTTAGATATTTAGGATGAAATTTTGCTGATCTATACTCTGCATAATTTTCAATTATCATAACCTTAGAATATGCAATTAATTTGCTATCATAAAATACTCCCCAGTATTCCCACGAATCTGGTGTCGATATAATTTCATCAATAAATTTTTTAACTGATTTTGGCTTTAAATAGGTTTGGTAATTATTAAATGCAGAAATGTATACATCGTAACCTTTTTTAATTAACTCATCTTTTTTAATTTCTTTAACTTTACATTCTTTCAAACCTTTTCTTATTTTATTTCTTGTTTTTAAATCATAATCCATAATTTCTAGAGGTTTATCATTTATAATAAACCAAAAATTAGTTTTTTTGTGGCAATCAAAATTAGACTCCCAGCGTGCAAAATACATACCACTTTTTTTTAGAAAACTTAAAATTTCCTCTCTAGTATCATAGATTTCGAAATGTGGTGGACAATTAGATATTAAAGCTCCGTTATATTTTCTCCAGTGATTCATCTAAGTAATTAATTATCTAAGTATTCTTTATAAGACTTATTAACATCTACAATATATGCATGTGAAGGATATTTCATTTTTTCTTTGTCACTAGGCATTTCCATAAATTTTGGTCCATATCTAATATTTAAATATTTTTCTATTTGTTGAGGAACTGGTAATAATAAATGTTCAAACTTAATAACTCTCGGAATTCCTAAATATTGTCTCTTAAACGACCCCTTATTAAAAGATGCTCTGCCAAAAAAGTGTCCTACATATTTAGTGTTTCCATTTTTTAAATAACGAACAATTTTAAGTAAAAGATTTTTTACTTGTTTAAAAACTAAATATCTTGAGAGAAATAAAGAAAGTTTTTTAAATTTAGAATTTGTTATATAGCCTCGATCAGACAGTGCTCTTGCATTTAAAATTCTAGCTGAAAAATATTGAATATATCTAACAAACTTATTAGAACTAGCAGAATGTAACGACATTATATCAATATAAATTCCATGATGCATTTTTCGATTAATAACATCTTTCTCAATAAATGTTGTATTATTCATTCTTAGTTTACTAAAATAGAGAGGCATTTCATCTGTATTTTCTTCTTGAAAATAATAATTTTGGGAATCAATATTTAACTTGATTTTCGACAAGAATTTTAAATAATTTTCTCTATCCATGAAAACATCAAAATCATCATCCCAAGGAATAAAACCTTTATGACGTATAGCTCCTAAAGCTGTTCCACCCATCAAATAATAAGTAATGTTATGTGTTTTGCAAAAACTATCAAAATACTCAACCAATTCCAAAATTTTTGATTGTAATAACTTTAGTTCTTTTGGATTCATAAGATTAATTTGAATCTTTTTCTTCTTCTTGTATGAGTCTTTTTAATGTGGACCTTAGGCTTGTTGAAGAAATATTTTTGGTGTATGGAAAGTAAAAAATTTCTACACCATATTTTTGAAATTTCCTTTCAAGTTCTAAAAATATCTTTGATCCTTTCCAATCATCACCAACAAACATAATATTAAAACCAATTTTATGTAATGCCGTTAGCTTATCTCTATCTTTTTGGACAACAACTTCGTCTACATATTTAATTGATTTTATAATTTCTATTCTCTGATCAAAAGTAATTATTGGTCTTTTATTTTTATACTCTTGAACAAGCTCATCGGTGCTCACACCAACAATTAAGTAATCACAATTTTCTTTTGCTTTTCTTAAGATTTCTAAATGTCCAACATGAAATAAATCAAAAACGCCTGTGGTATATCCAATTTTTTTATTTCCTGAACTCATTTTCTAAAAAAGTTTAAAAATAACCATTCTCTAAATTTATTAGGCACAATAAACTGTACAAAAAACCTAATTAAAATATTAAATGTTAGTCTAAATATATTAATAATATTTTTTTGAAACATAAAATATTGAAGTTTACTTTCACTAACAAAATATTTCCAACCACCTCTTCTTAAATAAAACTCATCATTAACACGAGCATACACGACAATATCTTTTAAATTTGAAAAAATTGCTCCTGACAAATACATTCTAATCCACAAATAATAATCCTCATTATAATGCCAATCTAAATAACCTCCAGCTTCAATAACTTTAGATTTTTTGAACATAACTGTCATATGATTCATTGGACATCTCTTTTTTAAAAATTTCTTTATTTCAGAATGAGTAGAAGGTAGACTTCTTTGGCCTAAAGATATATTAATATTTTCATTAAACTCGCTTATTATACCTCCAAGAATACTTGTATCTGGATATTTTTTAAAATATTGAAGTTGTTTTTCAAATCTATCTTTGGTACAAATATCATCACTATCCATAATTGCAACCAGTTCATTAGTACATTTTTCTAAACCAATATTTTTTGCTTTTCCATGACCAACATTTAATTTCAAATCAATAAAATTAAAAATATCCTTGTTTTTTAATGCAAATTCATTTATTGTATCTCTTGTTGCTTTTGGAACTGGACCATCGATCACAAGAATTATTTCAGAAGGTTTTACAGTTTGATTTAACACGCTTTCTAAAGCTATTTTAAAATACGAGGATTTATCATTTTTATAAACACACATTAATACTGAAAATGGAATACTACACATATCAAAAATTATTTTGAAAATATTTAATTAGATATAATTTTTCAGATTCATTTATGTCAATTTTATCCAAAACATTTGGTGGTTTAGGCCAATAAATATCATGATAATATTTTTCATTAATAGATATCTTAGAACTATATCTAGGTACAACATGAAAGTGTACATGAGGATCCACCATCATTAGCGCAATATAATTTATCTTATTAGCACCTAATTTTTTACTTAAAAAATTTTCAATATGCTGTATTACATGCTTAAACTCTACAAATGCCCTTGTAGAAAGATCTCCTAGATTGAATTTATTTTCTTTACATATTAACACGAGTGATCCAATTGTCACTTGTTGAGGTCTATAAAGTACAACCCAATGATCATATTCTTTAATCAAATTTTCAGAGTACCCAAATTTTTTAATTGTACTATTCATATGTTTAAAATAAAAATTTTAATGAGCTTTCAAATAAAAATACTGGAATTGTAAATAAAAAAAATAATACAAGTCTTAATGAAAGTCGAGTTGTATTTTTTTTAATTTTTGATGTATACAAATACAAATCATATATTAAAAATATTATCAATATCATTGAAATTCTCTCAGTTATCATTTCATGACCAATAATACTAAGACCCAATATAATTATAAATGAAGGAAATAATGTAGGTAAATTTTCAATTAACTTTAATACATTTTGTTTAAACTTGAACATAAAAAATATCATTAAAGATGAGAATAAAACTAAATATAATAAACTTAAATCTACTTGAGTTGTATCAAAACTTTTTAAATTTAAAAAAAAAGGTAACAATAAAATATATGATATTGATATTAGAAAAGATATAACTGATCTATCTTTTAAATTAAACTTATAAAATTTTTTAATTACAAAGACTGGCAGAACAAACATCATTAGATTATGTGTAAAAACAGATATTAAAAATAATACTATAGATTTAAAAAAATTATATTTAACACAAGAGTAAGCATATAGCAGAACTATAGTCGCAAAAAATTGTCTATAAATATTTTCATATCCAAAAAGAAATGGAAAGCTTGTCATTAAAACTACTATAACACCTTGACCTAAATTATTTTCTTTTATTTTTTTAGTGCTTTTAATTAACAGGATAATCCATAAAAAATCTAGTATAATAAAAGTAAAAAAAGGAGATTCTGTTAGCCAGTAAACTAACCTAATAGTAAACCAAAAAATAAATTCGCGTATATAATAAAAACTTTCTAAAAATATAGAACTTTGCATCTCAGTTGCATAGGTTAAAACATCAATTTCAAAACCATTAAAATAAAATGCTTGTAGTCGAACAATTATCAAAAAAATAAAAGTAGAGGGAATATAAATATATTTTAATATTGAATTGCTTTCCAGTATGAGGGTTATAAACCCCAAAAAAGATAAAATACAAAATGCTATAAATTCCATTAACTTACAATTTTAATTTTGTAAAACCTATATACTGAATATAATGACATCAACATAAATAAAAAAGACAAAACATATATTGTTATCAGAGAGTTTTCTCTGGCACTTGATGTATATAAACTAAAGTAAACAAATAAACCAACTAAAAAAATAGAAAAAATAATTGCCAATATATTTGCGTCTTTTTTTATTTTGTTTTGCGCTAAACTAAAAAATGGTTGAAATAATGCAGAAGCAATAAAAATAAATACAAAGCTAATACTTAAATCTTTTGCATATGCAAAAGTACTTAAAGTATCTTGTTGAGTAAAAGCTCCTCTTTGAAAGATAAATTTTATTGTGATTTCGCCATATAAATCAACAAGATACACCAGCAGTATTCCTAAACCTAACGCAACAAAAAAAGAAAATAAAATAATTTTTAAATCATTTTTTACAGATAACTTAGCTAAAACAAGTGTGTTAATATTTAAAATAACTGCTGTTAGTAGCGCATTAAGTAATACAACTGAGTAATTAAAAAATGTTATGTTATTATCATTATCTAGTCCTGCTATAAATCTAGAAAAAATAACAATTATATTGGCAAGATTACCTAATAGCATCACAGATATATTAAAATCTTTTATTTTAAATTTTGCTTCTTTTCCATTTGATATACTATATATTGGTCTTAAATATTTATATATCATTGAAAAAAAACCGATTAATCTACTAGCTAAAATACCAATGACACTAAAGTAGATTGTGAATGGATATAAAAAAATTGTAGACATAAACATATCAATAGTTGTTGCAATAGAATGAGTCTTAAATTTACCTTGACCTTGCATTACAATCAAAAATACAGAACTATAAAAATTTATACATAAAATTACTCCAAGTAATAATGAAATAAATACAAATAATACGTTGTAATCACTACTATCTATATAGTAAACAATTGGTAACTGAATTAATTGACTTAAAACAAATAATAAAATCATAATTTTTTTAGAAATATCTCGAACTTGTTTTAGTGATATTTGTTCATTATTGACATATAACTTTGAAAATTTGGATAATAAGGTGGCCTGAAGAGCATTACCGTTTGACAGTTGAGAAAACAAATCTGAAACAGTTCTTATTAAGATAAAATTAGCATATAATAGTGAGGAACCAAACACTGATGCTAAAATCACTTCTTTAGCAAATCCAATAAATTTTTTAATGATATTTGAGCTGAACATAGCTAAAAAATCTAATGTTGATTTATTAGCAAATATTGCCTTAAAGTTCATTATAAATTATCTTTTACACCGATTTGATAATAATTGAACCCGAGTTCCTTTAAAAAATCGCTGTTATACTGATTTCTTCCGTCAATTATTGTATTTCCTTTCATTAATCGCAAAATCTTATTGAAATTTGGACTTCTGAATTCTTTCCATTCTGTTACAAGTACTAAAACATCTGCATTTTTTAAAACAGAATATTTATCATCAAAATAATTTACGTGTTGATTTTTAAGATAGAATTTAGCTTCATTCGTAGCTTTAGGATCATAAGCATTAACAACACCTCCAAATTTATTAATTGACTTAACCAAATTTATTGACGGAGCTTCTCTCATATCATCAGTTTCAGGCTTAAATGAAAGACCCCAAATTGCAAATGTCATTTCTTTAATCTTATCATTAAAGTTGATTTTAATTTTATTAAAAAGTACCTCTTTCTGTAATTTATTAACTGATTCAACTGCTGAAATTAATTGAGGATTATAATTATGTTTATTTGCAATTTTAATTAATGCTTGAACATCTTTTGGAAAGCAACTTCCTCCATAACCACATCCGGGATAAATAAATTTATATCCAATTCTGTTATCACTTCCTATTCCAATACGAACTTTGTTTACGTTTGCACCTACCCTCTCACAAATATTAGCAATTTCATTAATAAAAGAGATTTTAGTAGCTAACATGGAATTAGCTGCATATTTTGTCATTTCTGCAGATCTTATATCCATATCAATAAATCTATCGTTTGAAACTAAAAAAGGTGAGTATAAAATTTTCATTTTTTCTATGACATCATTATTATCAGATCCAACAACAACTCTATCTGGATGCATAAAGTCTTTAATGGCAACACCTTCTTTTAAAAATTCAGGATTTGACACAATATGAAAATTATAATTTTTATTATTTTTTTTCATAGAATTTGTGATAACTTCCTTTACCTTATCTGCTGTACCTATAGGAACAGTGGATTTATTTACTACAATTAAGTCCTGAGAAATATTTTCACCAATTTGCTTAGCAACTTGTAAAACATATTTCAAATCGGCAGAACCATCTTCACCCATTGGAGTTCCGACAGCAATAAATACAATATCAAACTTTAATGCATCGACAATATTAGTTGAAAATAACAAATCTCCTTTTTGAAGATTATTGAGAACTAATTTTTCTAAGCCTGGTTCATAAATTGGAATTATTCCTTTTTTAAGTTTTTCAATTTTTTCTTCATTTATATCAATGCACATTACTGAATTACCCATCTCTGCAAAACAAGCCGCAGCTACTAATCCAACATATCCTGAACCTATTATAGATACTTTCATACTTATATATTTTTTGATACATTCATAAAAATTGAAACAATAAGTGAAAGTATGAAACTTATTATTGTAACAATTAATAAAAATATTGGTATATCTCTCTTAGTTTCTTTTTGAGGTAAAGAAAAACTTTGTACAAAATTTAATGGCTTAAGCAAAGCTAAATTGGTTTCCTTTAATGTTCTTAATTGAATTAAATCAATTATCTCATTTGAAGATTCATTTGGTTTTTTTCTACTATACAAATTAATTGAACTATTGTCAAATGATAAGTTTTCTAAAGATCTTATTTGTCTTAATTGTTGAACTTCATTATTGATTTCATTAATTTCTTTTTGTATAGTTATTTTATATAGATTGTAGCAATCATTAACATAAGTCAAATTATTAAAATAATGTACTAGACCATCTTCGATAGAAGTTATTATTTTGTTGCTAGTAGTATAAATTTTAATTTCAAATTTTTGAGTAGCTATTTTTCTTTTTTTTTCTAACTGTTCCTCTCTCATTATTTCTATAGCCTCAATTTTCTTAAGATCAACAAGTAAATCTTTTTCAATATTTAATTTTTTTCCTAAAAGAGATAAATCATTATTGTATATATCTGTATTTAGTTGATTAATTAAATTAATAGCTGTTCTTTGATTTAAATATATTCCCATATCTGCTGGTATTCTCTCAAATTCAGAAATTCCTGAGGTCGCTATTGCACTTAATTCATAACTTTTTTCTTCGAAATTTATGTATAAAAAGCCAGCAAAAAGACCAATTAAAGTAATTGACATAATCACGGTTCTGAAATTTATAAAAAACAGTATTAATTCTTTAAATAGTTGTCTTAAACTTAATTCTTCGTTCATAGTATTTTTTTTAAAGTTTCCAAGTTGAAAAATTATACATTCCTTTTATATCCAAAAGTACAAGTTTTCCTTTGGAAATTTTAATAAAATCATCAACTTTATAATTTTTAAATTGATCATGAGATACTGCTGCTAATATACAATCGTATTTTTTTTCATTAAAAAAAGGATTTTCAATAAAATTAAAATCATTATTATTTTTAATATATGGATCAAAAATTTCAACATTTATCTTATTTTTAATCAATTGAATAATTATATCTTTAACTTTAGTATTTCTCGTATCTGCACAGTTTTCTTTAAAGGTATAACCTAAAATTAAAATATTAGAATTAATAATATTTATTTTATTTTTATTTAAAATACCTATCGTTTTGTCTACAATAAAATTAGACATATTATCATTTATCTTTCTAGAAACATTGATTATATCTGCATTTACACCTAGTTTCATAGATTTATATGATAAATAATATGGATCTACACTTATACAATGACCACCCACTAGTCCAGGTTTGAAGGGAATAAAATTAGATTTTGTTGTTGCTGCTTCAAGTATTTCATTTGTATTTAAATTCATGCCGTCAAAAATAATTGCTAATTCATTAATTAAAGCAATATTTACATCTCGTTGAATATTTTCAATAATTTTAGCCGCCTCAGCAATCTTAATTGAACTGGCCTTATATGTTCCTGCATCAATTATCTTTTTATACATATCGTCTATAAATTCAGAAACTGCAGCTGTTGAGCCGCTTGTAATTTTTATCATTTTATTTAATGTAAAACGATCATCCCCAGGACTTACTCTCTCAGGACTATATCCACAATAAAACTCGCAATTATAATTTAATTTAGAAATTTTTTCAAGTATTGGAACACAAAAATCTTCTGTAACACCAGGATACACTGTAGATTCATATATAACAATATTGCCTTTATTAAGATATTCTGCAACTAACTCGGTAGCTGACTCAATTTGTGATAAATCAGGTGAATTATCTTCATTTAAAGGTGTTGGCACAGTAATAATATAAATATCAGCATCAGATAACTTACTTTTTTTAGAAGATAAAATTACATCATTTTTATATGATTTATTATTTTTTGAAAATGAAGTTTGTAAGTCTTTAATCCTTTCAGCACTTATATCAAATCCTATAACATCGTAAAACTTGGAAAAAGCTTGCAGAAGCGGTAAACCAACATACCCTAAACCTAATATTGCTATTTTATTATTACTCATCAAAGCTAAAAAAAGCCCCTAGGGGGCTTTATTTACTAAACGAATTATTTAATACTCCCAAAGATCATGCTCAAAATTAAATAGCTCCTCTTTAATTCTCTCTGCTTCTAAAAGAGCATCCAAACCTACCATAAAGTCTGATACATTTCTATCATATACTGTTGATTCCTTAACTATCGTAGAAGAAAACATTCTTTTCATAAAAATGTCATCATACGTTCTTCTTTCTGCATCATTTTTAACTAAATTAAATACCTCAGCATTAATTAAATAATTTCTAGATTCAGGAAAATAAACCCAAAACAGTTCCTTAAATTGTCCTGATATTTTTCTTCCGTCCTTATCTTTGTCTTCAGCCATTGGAGCTAAACCTAATATTCTAACATCCATTACTGATCTTTGTTTGTCAAAAAACCACTGTTCTTTGACCCTCCATTTTAGCACGCTATTTCTGTCAAAACTTGATGTAGTAGCTACCTCAATTAATATTTCTTCTCCACGTTTTAGTGCTTCAGGATCTAATTGTGTCTCAATAGTAGTAGGTTCCATCAATTGTTTAAATTCTTCAACACTTAATCTTTTTCTAAATTCATCATCATTAATTGCGTCTCCATATACTCTAAGAGTATTTCCGTCATCATCTCCTTCTGTAGCTGCATGAAAAATTACATCTATTAAGCTTTTCCTGTCGTCGGTAACATCAGTTTGTTTACCATTATTCATTGGGTAGTAAAATGGGTGATTAATTTTTTGTCTAAGATCAATCTCTCTCCATATTTTTCTTGACCACATAACATCAGCTTGTCTAAGATGAGGATATTCCTGAGTTTTTTTAGTTTGGTGTTTATTTTTTTTATAAACATCTCTCATTTCTTCTGTTGGTAAACCATTATAATTATCTTCATCATTTGGAGATAAAACCTCTTGCGAAAAAGCAAATGTTGAAAATATAAATGTTAATGTTAATAAAATTTTTGTTTTCATAATTATATTTTTATTGTAGTTCTAGTTCTATTACTGTATTTCTATCTAATCTTCTTTCCTCAGTATCTGTTCTTCCAGATTTACTAATCATCTTTACAGTTATGTCAGTTATGTAAATTTTACTCTCACGAGGAGCATTATTTAACAAGTTAATTTGTTCGTTAGTAAACTTCATACCGTTCTCTTGTCTAGCTGTTGACTGTAAGCCTCTTTGATTTTGAGCTCTTAAAGTAAATTTTTGAACATACCATCCAATACCGTCAAAATCAAAATCTTTTAGTTTTGCTCTAACTAGTCCTGTCGAAACAAGTTTATCTAAGGATACTAATCCGGTATTACCTTCATCAAGATTAAGATAAGGTTTTGGGTCTGGTGTTCTCTTAACTCTAAAATCCATTTCACCCATTGCTTTTCGTTTACCGTTGTCATCAGTCGCATATACAGTTATAACTGATTTTCCGGTAACTTTTGACTTTGATAAAGCATTAGGGATAGCTAAATACTCACCCTTAGACTTATTTGTTACTTTAGTAGTTCCATTAGACATACTTATACTCAATTGATCTGATCTGTATCCTGGTACCGAAATTTTAATAGGATTTCCACCCACCTCACTATTTTCTAAACCAGTGTATAAGATATTCATACGAACAGGAGATATAGTAGCAGATTTAGGAGCTACTCTGTAACTAGATGAAAAAGGATATTGTTTAGTACCACTTTCATCAGCCAAATTAATTAAACCTCTCCATTCTTTTTGACCTTCTGAAGTAGTTCTTATAGAGTATTTTCCTTTACCATTTATAACTTTTAGAGTATCATAGTCTCCTGACATTGAATATAAGCCCGAAATCGAATCAAAAGAAAAATCACCTATAAAAATATCTGGGTTTGAATTTTGATTGAAAGCAGTAATAAAAACATCAGATCTAAAAGAATCGCCTCTGGTTATATACTTAGTTTCAGGTATAACTATTGCTTGAGCATTATCAAATTTCACGGTATTTTGATCAAGATTTCTTTTTAAATAGTTAATTAGATCAGATTCTACATTTCTAATATCAGATTGAATTTTAGAGAGAATAGTTAAAGCGCTTACAGCTGGCATATCCTGAAAATTATCTACTTCCCATGGAACTTTTTTCCCATCTGATTTACTAACTACATCAACGTTGCAAACATTATTAATAGTTGATCTTAAATCTTGGTTTCCATTTGATAAAGATGAATAAAAAACACCTATTTCTTTAATTTTAGAACTTAATTGAAAGGCCATTAAATCATCTTCTTTCGCTCCTTTACCATATGCCAACTTATTTTTATCAATCAAGAACATTTCTTGTGATGCATATCTATCACTTTTCGCCTTTAACTCAGCAATAGGTAATCTTTTTTGATTTTCAGTAAGATCATTGAAATTTTTCGGGTTATCCTTTGATGAAACTACCTTATCTTCGTCAAGCTTACCATCCTCATCCACTAGAGCAAACTTATCACCTAAATACACAATACCATCAGCTTTTTTTACAAGAATGTATTTCATTTCTTGTATAAACATAAATAGCTCATCTGACTGTAATCTGATCTCCTTAACTCTTTCGTTTGTTTCTTTGAACTTAACAGGATCATTAATTGCAGCTTGTTCAAATGCTAAATATGTTGTATTATTTTTATCTTCAATACTTTTTGTTGTTCTTTCAATACCAGAATTTATTTTAAAAAACGAAAGAAGAACTTCTTTAGAAACATTTAATGCAAGAAGTGCTGTGAGCACCAAATACATCATATTTATCATCTTCTGCCTTGCTGGATTTCCTTTTGCCATCTTTTAATGTATGTATATTAATTAAAAAATTATTTGTTAGGGTTCATTGCATTTAACATATTCGCATAAACTTTATTAAGTTGTTCTAGGTTATCAGACAAGCTACTAACTTGCTCTTGAAATTTCTTTGAATCTTCAACAGAAGATTGTAAGTTTTGTAAAAATATTGTAGTGGCCTCCATCTGTTTATTTGAGGTTTGCAACTGAAGTTCATATAACGAATTTAAAGCATTCATATTCTTAACACCTTCTTCAATCTGTTGATTATATTCTGAAATACTTGCGGCAGCGGCTACAGTTTCATTTAATCTTTTAGCTGATTCTCCAAATGATCTCAAACCATCGTTCAGACTTTCAATTAATTCATTATCAATTTTAGCTCTTTCAAGAGCTTCATCAAGTTGTTGTGCAGGTTTTTTATTTGCAGGATCAGACATATGAGCAAGCTCAGGATGAACTTGTGACCAATCAACATAATTTGCACCATATGCATTATCAGAGTGTACCTTCTCAAAGGCTGAGAAAAAGAATATTATAGATTCTAAACTTAATCCTATTATTAACATTTCACTTGCACCAGCTAAATTTTCAATTTTAAATAAGGCTCCTAAAATTACTATAGCAGCACCCCACCCATATAATTTTGGCATTAATATTTTATACCATGATGCTTCAGTTATTTTTTCAAACTTTCCGTTAATATTTTGTACAAAACTCATATCTATTAATTTTTATTATTTATTGTTATATTTTATTCAAAATCTTTTTTATCTCTACCTAGGAAGTCAACTGCACATCTGAATCCGATATAAGACTTAGATGTATCTTGATACTCATGTGTTCTAGTACTTGTCTGGATAAAATAAGCGATATCTTTCCAAGAACCACCTCTTATAACTCTTCGTTGATGAACTTCATGCTCAGGATCATCTTCAGATACTATATTAGACCAATCTTTTCCATACTGATTTCTTGTCATATCCTTTGTAGTATTATACATATTAATGTCATGAGCATAAGAGAGTGCTGATTCATCATATGAATTCATTGTCCACTCAGCTACATTTCCAGACATATCATATAGTCCATAACCATTTGGATTGTACGACTTTACTTTTATTGTTTTTGCACCACCATCAGCAGTGTAATTACCTCTTAATGGTTTAAAATTAGCTAAAAAGCATCCTTTTAAATTACGTGTGTAAGGTCCGCCCCATGGATAAGGTGAGTGTTCCAATCCTCCTCTAGCAGCGTATTCCCACTCTGCTTCTGTTGGCAATCTAAAGTCTGGTAATGTTGGTTCTTTTACACTTCTTAAAAAACCATTCATCATTTCAGTTCTCCAGTGACAAAATGCTACAGCTTGATGCCAATCAACACCAACAACAGGATAATCATCAAACGCTGGGTGATGAAAATAATTTTTTGTATATGGATCATTAAATGCATAGGCATAATCATGTGTCCAACATAATGTATCGGGATATATATGTACTTTCCTGTCGACAAAAAAACTATTTCTATCTGTTTTACCTTCAGGATCTTCTGAAGTTTCATAATCCTGATACTCTCGTTGATCTTTTCTTGAAGCTCTGTCAATATCTAACACAGTATATTTATAAACAAAAACTCTGGTATTGTACTCTTCTCCACCATAAGCACCATCCTGTCTTTCATTGTATCTTAAAAACAGAGGCTGTTCAACTCCATCTTCTGTTGTTGCTACCAGATCTCTCAATGATCTTCTTAACTCCTCATCAGCCCATCTATTAGTTCTATTATATCTTCTAATTTCATCCCAATCTAACTTAAAAAATTCTGGCGAATTAGGATCGGTAATATTTGTTTCATCGGCATAAAAGTCATCTTCTCCCATACTTTTGTCTACTCTAATAGCAAATCGATCATCATCAATCATACCATCTGCAAATAGTAATGTTGCTTTAATTGAATCTCTTACCCAATTAGTAAATTGTCTATACTCATTATTTGTAATCTCTGTTTCGTCCATATAAAATGCACCAACTGAAACTTTTCTAGCCTGAGAAGTATTTGCAAACGGAACATCTTGATCAGAAGGTCCCATCATAAAACTTCCTTGTGGAATAAAAACCATCCCATAAGGGTCAGTAGGATTCCAAATTTTTCTGTCTTGAACTCCTATTAATTCTCCGTTACCTCCAGAACCACATGAAGACAAGAAGATAATTATTGTGCTAAATAAAACTATTTTTTTCATAATTTAATTTTTTAAATTTTATACTAAAATTCTTTTTTTACAAGAATCTTGGGTTTTTATATCTTGTTGGATCTTTATCAGTTTTGATTTTAAAGTCGTAACCTAACATAAACTCTAAACTATTATTTTTGATACCACTTGTAACAATATCATAAGCTATACCAAATTTCAAATCGCTAGTGATATTCATACCTGTAAGGACTACAATCTCAGGGCGAATTGATATGTCACCATTTTCATTTTTTGATTCACCATGACGATAACTTAAACCACCCCAAATTTTATTATCATAAATTAAATTAGAATTAATATCTAATTGGGATGTGGCTCCATCAGATTTTAGATAAATTGATGGATTTAAAGAAAGATTTGGATTTATAAAATAATAATAACCTGCAATTAAAAAGTAATGTCTTTCTAATGAAAAATCTGATCCATTGTCATACTCCACAGTTGGTTCAGTGATGTGTGCAGAGGATATGCCTAAATAAACATCTTCTGTATTATAATATAAACCTCCTCCGATATCAAAAACAGAACCACTAGTTGAAGGAGGTATTGCAGGATCATTTTGATCTGCTGCTTTAACCTTAGATGCATCAAAACCAGATTGAAATATCCCAAATGAAATACCTACTCCTAATTGTCCTGGACCTAAGTCACTTGTATATGCATATGAAGCTTGTAAATGTAAATTATTATACTGTGCTATCTGATCTGATGAAATATTAAGACCTACACCACCATGAATTAAAGAAATTGGAGCATCTGCAGATAAGTTTAAAGTTCTTGTTGGATCTTCACCAAAGCCCATCCACTGACTTCTTTGTAGAACAGTTGTTGATATTGCATCTCTACTTCCAGCAAAACCAGGGTTGTTTGCTAACTTGTTAAACATGTTTTGACTAAACTGAGGCACCTGTTGAGGAAATACGTTCAGACAAAAAAGCGCAAATAATATAAAAAATAAATTTCTTTTCATATCAGATATCTAAAATTTTAATGCGCTAAAATAAACATTTTTTAATTAAGTACCGCAAAACCGGCACTCTATCTCATAAAAATATACAAAATAAACTGATTTTATTTTAAGAAGTTAACTTGTAATATGTTCTGATCCATCTGTCAGGAACTTCTCCTGTTAAAGAAATTTCGTAATCTGAATACGAACAAGCAACAAAATATGTTTCTTTCTTTGAATTATCTTTATTAAAAAATGGCACCCCCATCCACCATCTTGCACTTAATTTACTCTTGTAAAAAATTATTTCATTTTTACCATTATCAAGTGAAACATTGTATTTAATACAATTTTTAATATTTGGGACTAATTCGTTTCTTCTTTTACTGTAACCTTGAACAAAATACCATATTATTTGTGATAGTAATTTTGCAGTTAATTTGGTATTATCAAGGTTCTGGTTATACTCAAACAAACCGAAAGATGACAATTTATCACTAATGCCAGCATAAAATGCTAACTTACATGCCTCTGGACCGTTTAAACCATTTGGGTTTGAATATTTATTTGCTGATGCAAAAGCTGAACTGATTGCTGAGATATCAAAACTTAAAAAATCTGTATTTCTTAATATAGGTTCTGCCGTTTCAAGTGCTTCCTGTATTGTTCCTAATCTAATAGATTCAAAATTCATGTCGTTTAGCATAGAAATAGCAAGTGGAGAATTATAGTAAGTTTGATATCCAATATTTACAAATTGAAACAAAAAACTTGGAGAATGACTTATAATTTTACTAAGATACGAACCTGATGATAAATAATCTTTTTTAAGTCCAAGATCAAATTTACTATCAATTGATGTGAAAGTAATAAATTTGTTAAGAGAAGCATATGATTTGTATACTGCATATGAAATATCGTTACCACCTCCAATTATAATCGGAAGAACATCAATTTTAATTAGCTCTTTACAAATCTTTTCAATCTCACTAAAAGTTTGTTTTCTTGAGGATGATATTTTCATTATACCCAAATCAGCAAGATTTGGAAAATCAAAATTATGCAATTCAAAAAATTCTTCTCTTATTTGACATTTAGTTTCAGATTCAGAATTTTGTGATCCTTCGAATTCAGGAACAGAAAAAATAGCAATTTTACAATTACTAGTATCTGGAAAATAATTTTCACAATGAATACTAATTAAACTGCCGATCTGTGAACTTTGCCAAACTTCTTTTTTAATAGCAAAACTATCAGGAAGAGGTGAGAAATAATCTTCTAAATTCACTACTTTTTATCTTTAAATTGATTATTCATTAAATCCAAACATTCATCTCTAGATAAACTCTTTGGATCAGATGCTTTTGGTATTTTTACATTAATTTTTTTCTTTCCCTTAGGAGAAACCTGAATAAATGGACCGTACCTTCCATTTAAAACCTGAACCAGAGGTTCACCTTCAAAGTTAGATATAATTCTCTCTAAATCAGCTTTGATTTTTAACTCAATTAATTCTATAGATTTTTTTAATGAAATTGTTAATGGTTCTTCATTATCAGATTTTTTAATTGATGTAAACTTTCCATCATATCTTAAATATGGTCCAAATCTTCCAATAGACGCAACAATATCCTTACCTTTCCATTCACCAACTAACCTAGGTAACTTAAATAAATCTAAGGCTTCGTTTAAATTAATAGTTTGAATTTTTTGACCTTTAAGTAATGAAGCAAATTTTGGTTTAGGCGCATCTGGATTTTCTTGCTTTTCACCAATTTGAACCATAGCACCGAAAGGACCTATTCTAGCTGTAACTTTATGTCCTGATACTGGATCCTCTCCAAGATATCTTTCTCCGGATGCTTTTTCAACATTACCAATAACATCTTCAACTTTTTCATGAAAATTCTCATAAAATGAGCCTATCATTTCATTCCATACTTTTTTTCCTTCAGCAATTTCATCAAATTCATTTTCTACAGAAGCTGTAAAAGAATATTGCATGACATTTGAAAAATGCTTAATTAAAAAATCTGTTACTACAATTCCAATATCAGTTGGAAATAGTTTTTGCTTTTCTGCACCAACTAAAATATTTTTTTCTAACTCGATAATTTCAAGATTTGAAAAGTTAATTATTTTAGACTTTCTTGCTTCTCCATCACGATTTTCTTTTTCTACGTAACCTCTTTTTTGAACTGTTGTAATTGTTGCGGCATAAGTTGATGGTCTTCCAATACCTAAATCTTCCATTTTTTTTACTAAACTAGCTTCTGTATATCTAGCAGGTGGTCTTGAAAAAACTTCAGAAGCATTCGCTTCAACTAATTTAATAACTTCACCTTCTTTTAATGATGGTAATACACCTTTTTTTTCGTCTTCATTATCGTCTTTACTTTCCGAGTAAACTTTCATAAAACCTTCAAATACTATTACCTCACCTTTGGCAATAAAAAAATTAGAATTATTTGAACTTTTTATCTTAACTGTTGTTCGATCTAACTTTGCATCAGACATTTGAGATGCTATGGTTCTTTTACGAATAAGATCATATAGTTTTTGTTGTGATGCATCTATATTTAAATCACTCTTATTAATATATGAAGGTCTTATCGCTTCATGTGCTTCTTGTGCGCCTTTAATTTTCTTTGTAAATACTCTCTTATTATAATATTTTTCTCCAAAAGTATTAGTGATTTCATTTTTAAGATCATTTAGTGCATCTTCAGATAAATTAACACTATCAGTTCTCATGTATGTGATAAAGCCTTGTTCATATAATTTCTGAGCAATCATCATTGTTTGACTTACTGAATAATTTAGCTTTCTTGATGCTTCTTGCTGTAGTGTTGAAGTTGTAAATGGAGCTGAAGGAGATTTTTTAGAAGGTTTTCTTTCTAACGAATTTATTATGAAACTTGATTCTTTACAACTTGAAATAAATTTAAAAGCATCTTCATATTTTTCAAATTTTTGAGGTAATTCCGCCTTAAACGATTCATTATTTTTATTTTGAAATAATGCAGTTGTTTTATAAGAAGATATTGATTTGAAATTATTTATTTCTTGTTCACGCTCAACAATCAATCTTACAGCAACTGATTGAACTCTTCCAGCAGATAAACCTTGTTTAACTTTTCTCCATAAAACCGGAGAGAGCTCGAAACCTACTAATCTATCTAATACTCTACGGGCTTGTTGTGCACTCACTAAATTATTATTTAACTTTCTTGGATTTTCAACTGCTTTCATGATTGCTTTTTTTGTTATTTCATGAAATACAATTCTTTTTGTTTTTGAAGGATCTAATTTTAAAACCTCTATTAAGTGCCAAGCAATTGCTTCTCCCTCACGATCTTCATCAGTTGCTAACCAAACAGTTTGAGTTTTTTTTACTATTGATCTTAAATGGCTTACAACTTTTTTTTTATCTTCTGGAACTACATAATTTGGAATAAAGCCATTGCTTGTATCTATAGCCATACCTCCCTTTTTAGGTAAGTCTCTGATATGTCCAATACTTGATTCAACTACATAATCTGAGCCTAAAAAACCTTGAATAATATTTTTTTTAGCTGGAGATTCAACAATTACCAAATTTTTCATAGATCAATATTTTTTGCAAAGTAAATGAACTTTTTTAAAATAAAAAAGACAAAAAAGAAACTTAAAAAAAATTATATTATATATAATATAAAATAAAAAAAAACTGTCATATTGTCAGTTTTTTCTATTTTTGTATTTATTTCAATTTAAAATGTTAGAAAAAATATTAGATGAAAAAGTTCAAGGTACTGCTTTAAAAAAAGAATTCACAAGCAACGGTAATAAAAAAATGTATATTGAAAGTTACGGTTGTCAAATGAATTTTTCTGACAGTGAAATTGTAGCTTCTGTTTTAAGCAGAGAGGGGTTCTGTACCACCAAAATTCTAGAAGAAGCAAATTTGGTTTTGATAAATACATGTTCTATAAGAGATAAAGCAGAACAAACTGTGAGAAATAGATTAAAATATTTTCAATCTGTCAAAAAAAAATACAATAAAAAAATGACTGTGGGAGTCTTAGGTTGTATGGCTGAAAGACTTAAAGAGAAACTTTTAGATCAAGAAAAATTAGTTGATATTGTAGTTGGTCCTGATGCATACAGAGATTTACCAAAGCTAGTGAAAGAAATAGAGGATGGTAAAAAAGGAATTAATGTGTTTTTATCATTAGAGGAAACATATGCAGACATAAATCCGATTAGATTAGGAGGAAATGGAGTAACTGCTTTTGTATCAATTACTAGAGGTTGTGATAATATGTGTACATTTTGTGTTGTTCCATATACAAGAGGAAGAGAAAGAAGTCGTGATCCAAAAAGCATTATAAAAGAATGTGAAGAATTAATTAATCTAGGATACAAAGAAGTTACTTTACTAGGGCAAAATGTGGATTCGTACTTGTGGTATGGAGGTGGAGCCAAAAAAAATTATAAAAATATAACAGTTGATGAAAGCAAAGTCTGGGACTTTGCCAAATTATTAGATGAAGTTGCAAAAATAAATCCAATTTTGAGAATTCGATTTTCTACTTCTAATCCACAAGATATGACTGATCAAGTAATTGATGTTATTTCAAAACATAAAAATATTTGCAACTACATACACCTTCCAGTACAGTCTGGAAGTAGTAAAATATTAAAACTTATGAATAGAGGATACAGTAGACAAGAATATCTAAACTTGATTGATAAAATTAAAAATAAAATTCCTGATTGCGCAATTTCTATGGATATGATTTCTGGCTTTTGTAATGAAACCGAAGATGATCACCTTAAAACTCTATCACTTATGGACATTGTTAAATACGATTATGGTTATATGTTTAAATATTCTGAAAGACCAAATACAGCAGCAGCTAAAAAGTTTACAGATAATATTCTTGAAAAAACTAAACAAAGACGATTAACAGAAATAATAGCTAAACAAAGAGAACATTCATTAATGCATATGAAAAAAAGAATAGGAAATTCATACGAGGTATTAATAGAAGGAAAATCTAAAAAATCCAGTCAGTTTTATTATGGAAGAACAACACATAATGCAACAGTTGTTTTTAAAAAACAAGAAAAAAAAGTTGGTGACTATGTTAATGTTAAAATTAAAGATTGTACTTCTGCAACACTAATTGGAGAAATTATTTAACATGAATATTTTACAAGCAAAAAAACAATTTGGAATAATTGGAAATGATAGTCAATTAGAAGAAGCTATTAATATTGCTCTTCAAGTTTGTACAACAGATATATCTGTACTCATTATTGGTGAAAGTGGTACTGGTAAAGAAAGTATCCCTAAGCTAATTCATCAAAACAGTCAAAGAAAACACAACGCATATATTGCCGTAAACTGTGGAGCAATACCTGAAGGTACTATTGACAGCGAATTGTTTGGTCATGAAAAAGGTTCATTTACTGGCGCTCATGAAAAAAGAAAAGGTTATTTTGAAGCTGCGAATGAAGGTACGATTTTTTTAGATGAGGTTGGCGAACTACCCTTATCAACTCAAGCTAGATTATTAAGAGTGCTAGAAAATGGAGAATATATTAAAGTCGGCGCATCAAAACCATTAACAACAAATGTTAGAATTATAGCAGCTACTAATGTAAATATGATTGAAGCTGTCAAAAAAGGAAAATTTCGTGAAGACTTATTTTACAGACTAAACACTGTTAGTATTCAAATGCCTCCATTAAGAAATAGAGGCGAAGATATTTACCTTTTATTTAGAAAATTTTCCTCAGACTTTGCTGAAAAATATAAAACTCCTCCTATCAAACTAACTGAAGAAGCAATCTTATCTTTACAAAATTATAATTGGCCAGGAAATATTAGACAACTCAAAAACTTTGTAACTCAACTTTCTGTGACTGAAAAAGAAAGATTAATTAACAACGAAGTTCTTGAAAATTTACTACCAAAAAACCTAACAAAAACTCCAATTTTATTTAATAAAGATAAAAATGAGGATATTTCTGAAAGAGATATTTTATATAAAGTTCTATTTGATATGAAAAGAGAGTTAAATGAACTAAAAGCGATAACAGAAAATTTAATAAATGGTAAAGATAAACTTGATATTATTGAAACAGATAACTCACATATATTTCGTGAAAATGATTTAGTTCTAAATGATCAAAAATCAATTGAATCCGAAGAAACATTATCATTATTTGACCAAGAAAAAATACTAATTGAAAAGTGTCTTAAAAAGCATAAAGGAAACAGAAAAAACGCGTCTTCAGAGCTAGGGATTTCTGAAAGAACATTATACAGAAAACTAAAAGAATTTGGTTTATGAAACAAACTTTAAATTATATTGTTCTAATAAGTTTTTTAATTTTTATTGTTTCTTGTAATATTTATTCATTTAATGGCGCATCAATTCCAGTTGGGTCATCAACAGTTAAAATAACTACATTCACTAATAATACTTCAAACTCAACTCCAGATTTACAACAAAAAATATCAGAAAAATTAAAGGATATTTTTTTGGAGCAAACTAATTTAAACTTAGTTAATGAATATGCCGATTTAAATTTTATTGGATCTATTGAAAAATATGAAATTAAACCTATTTCTATAAAAGCAAATGAGACTACAAGTCAAAATAGACTAAGCATTACTGTTAAAGTAAAATACGTAAATAATATTTCTGATCAATATGATTATGAAACATCATTTACGAGATATTCAGACTTTGATGGTTTATCAAATTTAAATGATGTAGAAAACGAACTAACTGATTTAATTGCAGATCAATTAGTTGAAGATATTTTTAATAAAGCCGTAATTAATTGGTGATGAAAATAAATAATATTTTAAATAATGTTAATCTTATTATGGATAAAGAAATTGCTTTACTTGAAGAAATAAACTTCAAATACCCATTCTTTCAAACTAGTCAAATACTTCTTTCTAAAGGATTACTAAATATTAACAGTATTAGGTATGATGAACAAATTAAAAAAGCAGCTGTTTATGCTAGATGTAGAAAAAAACTTTTTTTTCTTATTTCTATCAAAGAAAAAAACACAACAATAAAAAATAATGATTCAGATTTATATAAAAAACCTTTGAAATTTGAAGAAAATGACACACATTCATTTTCTCAATGGTTATCATTATCACAAGTAAAAAAAATACGAAACTATAATTCTGAAGATAAAATTATTACTAATTTCATTCAATCTGAACATGAAATTAAAATTAAAAAAAATGAAGAGTTTTTTCAACCTTCAACAGCAGCAAAGAAATCACTTCATCAAAATAATAATCTAATAACACCAACATTAGCAGAAGTCTATCTAAAACAGGGTCATTTTGACAAAGCTATTTCAGCTTATGAGAAATTAATTTTGAAATATCCACAAAAAAGTACTTTCTTTGCAGAAAAAATTAAATTAATTAAAAATAAAAAATAATGTATACTGTATTTTCTGTCGTAATAATCATAACATCAATTTTATTAGTTCTTATAGTTTTAATACAAAACCCTAAAGGTGGTGGATTATCTTCAACTTTTGGAGGGGGTAGTGGTAATCAAATAATGGGAGCAAAAAAAACAACCGATTTTTTAGAAAAGTCAACATGGACATTAGCTATTGTTTTAATTTCACTAAGTTTACTATCTAACTTTGCTATCCCTAGAAATGAAGATGTTAATTCTTCTATTAAAGCTGAAGAACTAATTGATGAATCTAGAACTGATGAAATAAATTCTGTCATTGAAAATCTTCCTGAAGAAAGAGCAGAATAAGCTTAACTGACATTTTTACATAAAAATAATTTTGGCATGATATGTGCAATAAATTAAATAAAATCATAAAAAATAATAACTATGAAAAAAATAAATATTCAACCTTTGGCTGATAGAGTTATAATACAACAAGCTGAAGCAGAAACAAAAACAGCATCTGGAATAATAATTCCAGATACTGCAAAAGAAAAACCACAAAAAGGAACTGTTATTGCTGTTGGTAAAGGAACTAAGGAAAACCCTATAACTGTTTCAGTCGGTGACACCATTCTTTATGGTAAATATGCAGGTACAGAATTAAAATATAACGAATCAGACTATTTAATAATGAAAGAATCTGATATTTTAGCAATAATTAAATAAAACAAAATGGCAAAAAATATAACATTCGAAACACAAAGCAGAGATGCATTAAAAAAAGGAGTAGATGCATTAGCAAATGCTGTAAAAGTAACACTTGGACCAAAAGGTAGAAATGTAGTTATTGATAAAAAATTTGGTGGTCCTTCAATAACGAAAGATGGAGTAACAGTTGCAAAAGAAATTGAATTAGAAGATGCAATTGAAAATATGGGAGCTCAAATGGTGAAAGAAGTAGCCTCAAATACAAATGATTTAGCTGGTGATGGAACAACTACAGCAACAGTATTAGCGCAATCAATAATTAACACTGGATTGAAAAATGTAGCTGCTGGAGCAAATCCTCTAGATGTAAAAAAAGGAATTGATAAAGCAGTGAAAATTATAATTGAAGATATAAAAAATCAATCTAAAGATGTAGGTAACTCGTATGATAAAATAGAACAAGTTGCATCAATTTCAGCGAACAATGATAATGTAATTGGTGGTCTTATTGCAGAAGCGATGAAAAAAGTAAAAACAGAAGGTGTAATTACAGTAGAAGAAGCTAAAGGAACAGAAACTAATGTTGAGATTGTTGAAGGTATGCAATTTGA
>CEWG01210985.1_pt1 | contig 36291 bp, 44 predicted proteins | sample 361411 | NCBI WGS metagenome assembly CEWG01 (sample SAMEA2622173, study PRJEB7988) | marine metagenome | biome: marine biome (ENVO:00000447); feature: surface water layer (ENVO:00002042); material: "saline water (ENVO:00002010), including plankton (ENVO:xxxxxxxx)" | depth 5 m | reverse complement strand
GCATCTTCTTGATCAATTTCAGTTGAAATAACTGCATTCATAGCGCCATTTTCTCTTATGTAATTCACCAAAGCACGAGTATCTACGTCAGATATACCAAAAAGCCCATTATTGATTAAATATTTTTCTAGAGACATATCTGCTAAAGGTCGAGAAAATTCATAACTAAAGTTTTTACAGATTAACCCAGCAATTTTAATACTATTAGACTGATCATCTTTCTTATGAACACCATAATTCCCTATATGAGCATTTGTGGTAACCATTAACTGCCCAAAATATGAAGGATCAGTAAAAATTTCTTGATAGCCAGTCATACCAGTGTTGAAGCATATTTCACCAAAACTTGTTCCATCTGGACCAATAGATTTTCCGAAAAACTTCGTTCCATCGGCTAGAATTAGAATTGCTTTTTTTCGTGTAATGTATGTCATAATTGTACACAAAATAACATAAAAAAAAGGATAAACTGAAAAGCTTATCCTTTATTATAGTTTTAAATTATCAACAACTGAATGCTTTAGTTTTTATCTTTTTTTTTAGAATCAGAAGAAACATCGTCATTTGATTCTTCAGTTATTGGTTGAGAAGTTTCAGAAGCTTCCGTTGCAGTTTCCTCGACCACCTCCTTAGTTTCATCTAAAGTTTCAACTTTAGGGTCAACATTTTTTGAGGAAGTACTTTTTCTTCTAGAACGACTCCTTCTGGTACTTTTCTTTTCTTCAGATTTTTCAGCATTATAAACTTCATTGAAATCGACCAGCTCAATCATAGCCATTGCAGCGTTATCTCCCAAACGATTCCCCATTTTAATTACACGAGTATAACCACCGGGACGATCCCCAATTTTGATAGCCACATCTCTAAAAAGTGTAGCTACAGCATATTTGTTTCTGAGTAAACTAAAAACAATACGGCGATTATGTGTGGTGTCAATTTTGGATTTAGTAATCAAGGGCTCTACAAACTGTTTGAGTGCTTTTGCTTTAGCGACAGTCGTATTGATTCTCTTATGCTCTATTAAAGAAGAGGCCATATTAGCCAACATAGATTTTCTATGGGCTACTTTTCGACTTAAGTGATTAACCTTTTTTCCGTGTTTCATCTTTTGAATTTCTGTGAAAATTAATCCTTATCTAGCTTGTATTTTGTTAAATCCATTCCGAAAGATAAACCTTTTAATACAACTAGCTCTTCAAGCTCAGTTAGTGATTTTTTTCCAAAATTTCTAAATTTCATTAAATCATTTTTATTATATGAGACTAAATCTCCTAAGGTATCTACTTCAGCAGCTTTAAGACAATTCAACGCCCTCACAGATAAATCCATATCGATTAATTTAGTCTTAAGTAGCTGACGCATGTGGAGTGACTCTTCATCATAAGTTTCGGCCTGAGCTATTTCATCTGCCTCAAGTGTAATTCTCTCATCAGAAAATAACAAGAAATGGTGAATCAAAGTTTTAGCTGCTTCAGTAAGAGCATTTTTGGGATGTATAGAACCATCCGTACTAATTTCAAAAATAAGCTTTTCATAATCGGTTTTTTGTTCAACACGATAATTTTCGATACTATATTTTACATTTTTTACAGGTGTAAAAATTGAATCAATAGCTATAACGCCAAATGGAGAATTAGTTTTCTTATTTTCCTCAGCAGGCACATAACCCCTCCCTTTTTCTATTGTAACCTCTAAATTTAATTGAACTCCTTTCTCGAGGTTACAAATAACTAAATCCGGGTTTAAAACCTGAAAGCCAGAAATAAATTTTTGGAAATCAGCAGCTTTAAGCTGATCCTGGCCCCCAACAATTAGAGTTACTTTTTCCTCCTCTACGTCATCTATTTGACGTTTAAATCTTATTTGTTTTAAATTAAGAATAATCTCAGTTACATCCTCTACAATTCCAGGAATAGTAGAAAACTCATGTTCAATATTATCGATTTTGACAGAGGTAATTGCAAATCCTTCAAGAGAGGAGAGTAATACTCTTCTAAGAGCATTTCCAACTGTTAGTCCATATCCTGGCTCTAAAGGACGAAATTCAAATTTGCCCTCAAACTCAGAGGAATCAATCATTATTACTTTATCAGGTTTTTGGAAATTTAGTATTGCCATAGTTTTATGCTTACTTATTTATTATTTAGAATATAATTCTACTATTAATTGTTCTTTAATATTTTCGGGAATTTGATTACGTTCAGGTATACTAACAAAATTACCCTCATAGGTTGAGCTATTCCAAGTCATCCATTCATAAACCGAATTGTTAGATTCTAGTGAATTAGAAATGGATTGCAATGATTTGGATTTTTCTCTGACACCTACTATGTCTCCAGGATTTAAATTAAAGGAGGAAATATTGACAATTTTACCATTTACAGTAATGTGCCTATGAGAAACTAATTGACGAGCTGAACTTCTAGAGGGAGCAATTCCTAAACGAAATACAACATTGTCTAATCGAGACTCGCAAAGCTGAAGTAATACTTCACCAGTAACACCCTTACTACTAGTAGCTTTTTCAAAAATATTTCTAAACTGACGTTCTAAAATACCATAGGTGTACTTAGCTTTTTGCTTTTCTAATAATTGAACTGCATATTCAGACTTCTTTGCTCTTCTCCGATTATTTCCATGATGACCAGGAGGGTAATTCCTTTTTTCAAATGCCTTGTCAGGACCGAAAATAGGTTCACCAAACTTTCTTGAAACTTTTGATTTTGGACCAGTGTATCTTGCCATATATTTTTTTTTATGTTTTAATTAGAGCCTAATCTTTGATTAAATATTAATGTTAAACTCTTCTTCTTTTTGGCGGACGACATCCATTATGGGGTAATGGAGTAACATCAACTATTTCAGTTACCTCTATGCCGTTGTTATGTAAAGTTCTAATAGCTGACTCTCTTCCATTTCCTGGGCCTTTAACATATACTACGACCTTTCTTAAACCTAATTCAATAGCAACCTTTGAGACATCTTCAGCAGCTGTTTGAGCAGCATAAGGTGTGTTTTTCTTTGATCCTCTAAAACCCATTTTTCCAGCCGATGACCATGCTATGACCTCTCCCTTATTATTTGTCAAAGAAATGATTATATTGTTAAAAGAGGCTGTAATGTGTGCTTCACCACTTGGTTCTACAATAACTTTGCGTTTTTTACTTATAACTTTAGCCATAATTGTAATTTATTTAGTTACCTTTTTTTTATTAGCAACAGTTTTTCTTTTTCCTTTTCTAGTCCTGGAGTTGTTCTTAGTTCTTTGTCCTCTAAGAGGTAAGCCAGATCTATGTCGAATACCGCGATAACAACCTATATCCATTAATCGCTTAATATTCAATTGCAACTCTGAGCGTAATTCTCCCTCAATTTTATAATTACCAACAGCCTCACGAATTCTTCCTGTCTCATCATCAGTCCAGTCAGATACTTTGGTCGAATCATTTACTTTGGCTTGAGCCAAAATTTGATGCGCCCGGCTTTTACCTATTCCATAAATGTAAGTAAGCGCAATTACGCCTCTTTTTTGTTTGGGAATATCTACCCCTGAAATTCTAGCCATAGTTTAACCTTGTCTTTGTTTAAATCTTGGATTTTTTTTGTTGATAACGTACAATCTTCCTTTTCTACGAACAATTTTGCAATCCGCACTTCTTTTCTTAATTGAAGCTCTTACTTTCATAATTTATTTTTTAAAATCTAAACGTTATCCTTGCCTTTGATAAATCATAAGGACTCATTTCTAGTTTTACTTTATCTCCCGGTAACAACTTTATATAATGTAACCGCATCTTACCTGAAATATGTGCAGTTACAACATGACCATTTTCTAACTCAACTCTAAACATAGCATTTGACAATGCTTCAATTATCGTACCCTCTTGTTCTATTGCTGCTTGCTTTGCCATAATTTAAATTGTTCCTGCTCTTCTGTTTCTTGTTGTCTTTGACATAAGTCCATCATAATGTCTATTTAAAAGGTATGAATTAACCTGTTGAATGGTATCAATAGCTACTCCAACCATAATTAATAGTGATGTTCCACCATAAAATAATGCCCAACCTTGTTGCATTCCAATTAAATTTACAACTAAAGCAGGAAATACAGCAATTGCAGCTAAATAAATAGACCCAGGGAATGTTATATGAGACATAACTGTGTCTAAGAATTCAGAGGTTTCATTTCCAGGTCTTATTCCAGGAACAAAACCTCCACTCCTTTTTAAATCTTCTGACATTTTGTTGGTTGGAACAGTAATAGCCGTATAGAAAAAAGTAAAAACTATAATTAATACAGCAAATAGTATATTATACCATAATCCAAAAATATCAGAAAAATTTGTTTGTAACCACTGCCCAAGGGAAGAGTCTCCAAATGCGCCGCCAACGTAAGCAGGAGCAAACATTAAAGCTTGAGCAAATATAATAGGCATCACACCAGAGGCATTTAGTTTTAAAGGAATATATTGTCTAGATCCAAAAAGATTCTTTTCATTTGATCCCCCTGATGTTCGTCTAGCATATTGAATTGGAATCTGTCTTACAGCCATTACTAATAATACACTCAATAAAATTATTACTACCCACAAAACAAGTTCAATAGAAATCATCATGAGACCACCGTTATTCTCAGAAACACGAGAAACAAACTCTTGAGTAAAAGAGAGTGGTAGGTTTGCAATTATTCCAACCATAATTAAAAGTGATATACCATTACCTATTCCCTTATCAGTTATTTTTTCTCCAAGCCACATGGCAAAAATCGTTCCAGTTACTAATATGATAACAGAAGAAAACATAAAAAGGGGCCCACGGCCTAAAACAAAAGCGCTATCTGGAACACCGAGTGCAGAAAGGCCATATAGATATGCAGGAGCTTGAACAATACAAATTAAAATGGTAAGCCATCTTGTAATTTGAGTTCTTTTTTTATTACCACTTTCTCCTTCTTTTTGAAGTTTTTGAAGATAAGGAACAGCTATTCCCATCAATTGAACGACTATTGATGCAGATATGTAAGGCATGATTCCAAGAGCAAAAACAGAGGCATTAGCAAAAGCCCCTCCAGTAAAGGCATTAAGTATTCCTAAAAGTCCCCCACCGTCTGTTCTATTAGACAGTTCAGCAAGCTGGACAGAGTCAATTCCTGGCAATACCACTTGAGCACCTAATCGGTAAACCAATAAGAGTGTAAGTGTGGTTATAATACGTCCACGTAACTCTTCAATGTTGTATATATTCAATATAGTCTCAATAAACTTTTTCATCAGTTTAATTTATATCTTTATAATCTCGCCTCCAACTCCCTCGATTGCTGCTTTAGCTGTTGACGAAAACTTGTGGGCAGATACTTTTAAAGGGGCTTCTAGGGTTCCTCTACCTAAAATTTTAACCAATTTATTGGATTTAGCTAAACCAAGTTCAACTAATTTATCTAATGTAATCTCTTTTTTAACCCTCTTTTCATTAACCAAGTTTTGAAGTGTGTCTAAATTAATTACATTATACACAGTTCTATTGATATTGGTAAAACCAAACTTTGGGACTCTACGTTGTAATGGCATCTGCCCCCCCTCAAATCCAATTTTTTTTGAATATCCAGAACGAGACTTAGCTCCTTTATGGCCTCTAGTAGAAGTACCACCTTTTCCACTTCCCTCTCCTCTTCCAAGTCTTTTAGTGGAATTATTATTAGATCCCTGAGCAGGTTTTAAATTGTTTAAGCTCATTTTTATAATTCTTTTATTTTAACCAGGTGTTTAACTTTATCTATCATACCAAGAATATTGGGTGTATTATTATGAATCACCTCTTTTCCAATACCTCTTAGACCTAAAGCATATAGAGTTCTTTTTTGAGACTTTTCTCTTTTTATGCTACTCTTGACTTGTATAACTTTAATCTTTGGCATACCTTTTATTTATCCATTAAAAACTTTTTCAAGGCTTATACCTCTTTGTTTAGCAATAGTAATAGGGCTTCTAAGTTTTAGAAGTGCATCGAAAGTAGCTTTTACTACATTGTGAGGATTTGATGATCCCTGAGATTTTGACAATACATTTTGAACACCAACTGCTTCTAAAACTGCACGGACTGCACCTCCAGCAATTACACCAGTACCCTCTGAAGCAGGCTTTAGGAACACTTTGGCCCCTCCAAACTTTCCTTTCTGTTCATGAGGTAAAGTACCACTAATTATAGGTATGCGAACCAAGTTTTTCTTAGCATCTTCTACAGCTTTTGCAATTGCTTCAGAAACCTCTTTAGATTTACCAAGACCTTGACCGACTACACCATCCTCATTACCTACCACCACAATTGCAGAAAACCCAAAAGCTCGTCCACCTTTGGTTACTTTTGTTACCCTCTGAACTCCAACTAAACGGTCTTTGAGTTCTAATCCTGCTGGTTTTACCAATTCAATATTTTTATAATCTTTATACATATTACACATTAAAAATTTAACCCGGCCTCACGAGCTCCTTCAGCAAGAGATTTTACCCTTCCATGATAAAGATATCCACTGCGATCAAAACTAACATTCTTGACACCAGCCTTAGAAGCCCTATTTCCAACTAGTTTTCCAACTAATTGAGCTTCTGAAGTTTTATTATCCGATTTAGCATCTACAATCTCTTTGTCTCTTGAGGATGCAGAAGCTATTGTTTTGCCATTAATATCATCAATGACTTGGACATAAATTTCTCTATTACTTCGATAAACAGACAAACGAGGTTGCTCTGAAGTACCATTTATTGTTTTTCTAATTTTTAAATGAATCTTATTTCTTCTAGATAATTTAGTTATTTCCATAGTTATATTATTAAGCTGACTTACCTGCCTTTCTTCTTATCTCTTCTCCAACAAACCTTATACCTTTACCTTTGTAAGGTTCGGGTTTTCGAAAAGACCTAATCTTTGCAGCTACATATCCCAGCAACTGTTTGTCGTGTGAAGTTAGTTTTACAATTGGATTTTTCCCTTTTTCAGAAATAGTTTCGACCTTTACCTCTGGGGCTATATCAAAAAGAATATTGTGAGAAAAACCAAGGGCTAAATCAAGTCTTTGTCCTTGATTGCTTGCACGATAACCAACTCCAACCAATTCTAATTCTTTCGTAAACCCATTTGAAACACCTAAAATCATATTATTTACTAATGAACGATACAAACCATGTTTAGCTTTATCATTTTTCGAATCCGAAGAGCGCTTTACTCTCAAGAAACTATCTTCAATTTCAAATTCAACCATGTTATATGATTGGGTTAATTCCCCTAACTTTCCCTTAATAAAAATTTTTTCAGGCTGAATATCTATACTTACACCTTCAGGAATGTTAATTGGATTGTTACCTATTCTTGACATTTGATTTTATTTTTTCAATATTAATAAACATAGCAAATTAATTCGCCACCTACATCTTTTGATTTAGCCTGCTTTCCAGTCATTAAACCCTTAGAAGTTGAAACAATTGAAATGCCCAATCCATTTAAAATTCTTGGAAAATTTCCTGCAGATGCATATTTTCTTAAACCTGGAGTACTGATTCTTTGTAATTTCTTTATTATAGGTTCTTTAGTAATGTTATCATACTTCAATGCAATCTTTATATTACCCTGATTATTTTTAGTTTCTTCAAATTTATAACTCAAAATATACCCTTGATCATAAAGTATTTTAGTCATATCCTTTTTTAAATTAGATGCAGGTATATTGACAACTTTGTGACCAGCATTGTTAGCGTTTCTAATTCGAGTTAAATAATCTGCAATAGGATCTGTATACATAATAATTTTTTTTTACCAACTAGCTTTTGTTACACCTGGGATTAAACCTTTATTTGCCATCTCACGAAAAGTTACCCTAGAAATTCCAAACTGACGAATATACCCTTTTGGTCGACCTGTCAACTTACAGCGATTATGCATCCTGACGGGTGAGGCATCACGGGGTAATTTCTGTAAAGCTTGATAATCTCCTGCTTCCTTTAAAGCCTTTCTTTTGGAAGCATATTTAGCTACTATTTTGGCTCTTTTAACTTCTCGAGCTTTCATTGATTCTTTGGCCATAATTAATTCTTTTTAAATGGTAATCCTAATTCGCTTAATAATGATTTTGCTTCTTTATCTGTCTTTGCTGAAGTTACAAACGTAATATCCATTCCTGAAATCTTATTGACTTTATCAATATTAATTTCGGGGAAAATAATCTGCTCTGTGACCCCAAGATTGTAATTTCCTCTTCCATCAAAACCACTAACTTTTACACCTTGAAAATCTCTCACTCTAGGTAAAGCAGTAGTAACAAGTCTATCTAAAAATTCATACATACGTTCACCTCTTAATGTAACTTTTACACCAATTGGCATTCCTTTTCTTAACTTAAATGCCGCAACATCCTTTTTAGAAATAGTAGAAATTGCTTTTTGACCAGATATACTGGTCAATTCATCAATTGCATAATCTATAAGTTTCTTGTCTGCAACTGCAGCTCCTACACCTTTACTTATTACAATCTTTTGAAGTTTAGGAACCTGCATGAGGTTTTTGTAACCAAATTCTTCTTGTAGGGCAACAATAATACTGTCATTATATTCTTTCTTCAGTCTTGCTTGATAACTCATTATACTATTTCATTATTTTTTTTTGAAAATCGAACCTTAATACCATCTTCAAACCTAAAACCTATCTTAGTTTTATGTCCATCTGCAGTTGCCAGAGATACATTAGAAATATGAATCGGGGCCTCTTTTTCAATAATACCTCCTTGTGGATTCTGAGTGCTTGGTTTTGCATGTTTTTTAATTAAATTAACCCCTTCTACCAAAACCTTATTTTTGTCACGAAGAACTTTTGATACCTTACCTTCAGCCCCCTTATGCTCACCAGCTATTATAATTACCTTGTCGTCTTTTTTAATCTTAATCTTACCCATAATTATATATTATAATACCTCCGGTGCTAATGATATGATTTTCATAAACTGCTTATCACGCAGCTCACGAGCTACCGGTCCAAATACCCGGGTCCCTCTCATCTCTCCTGTTGGATCTAACAGGACACATGCATTGTCGTCGAACCTTATGTAAGAACCGTCCAATCGTCTAACTTCTTTTGTTGTTCTTACAACAACAGCCTGTGAAACCTGTCCCTTTTTTACAGTTCCAGAAGGGGAGGCTTCTTTGATAGATACAACAATCTTATCTCCCAAAGAGGCATAACGTCTCTTAGTGCCTCCTAATACTCTAATAGTTAGAACCTCTTTGGCTCCAGTGTTATCTGCAACTGTTAATCTTGATTCTTGTTGTAACATGATTATTTTACTCTTTCTATTATTTCAACTAAACGCCAGCATTTATTTTTACTAATCGGACGGGTTTCCATTATTTTAACTGTGTCACCAATATTACAATCATTTTTTTCATCGTGTGCAACATATTTTTTTGTTTTTAAGACAAACTTTCCATACATAGGATGTTTCACTCTTTTAACCTCGGAAACAACTACAGACTTTTCCATCTTATTACTTGTCACTATTCCAACCCGTTCTTTTCTTAAATTTCTTTTTTTCATTTAATTATGCAATAATTTCTTTTTGCTTCAAAGTAATTGCAGTTAATAGCCTTGAGATAATTCTTCTAACTATCTTAATCTGCAATGGATTTTCAAGAGGGCTAACCGCATGATTCATTTTTAAATCTAATAGCTTTTTTTGGCTCTCGGCAAGCTTATCTAATAGTTCCTCAAGAGATAATTTTTCTACTTCTGTTGCTTTCATATAATTTATTAATTAAGCTTAAAATCTCTAGCAATTATAAACTTGGTTTTTACAGGTAATTTCTGAGCAGCTAATCTAAGGGCTTCTTTAGCTATATTAATAGATACACCAGATACCTCGAACATAATTCTCCCAGGTTTGACAACCGCTACAAAATATTCTGGAGCTCCTTTACCTTTTCCCATTCTTACCTCAAGAGGTTTTTTTGTAATGGGCTTATCTGGAAAAATTTTAATCCATAACTGACCTTCTCTTTTCATGTAACGGGTAGCTGCAATTCTAGCTGCCTCTATTTGTCTTGATGTAATAAATTTTGAATCTAAAGATTTAATACCAAACATTCCATTGGACAACTGATTTCCTCTTTGAGAAATGCCCTTCATACGACCCTTCTGTGCTTTTCTGTATTTGGTTCTTTTAGGTTGTAACATTTTAATTAACTATTATTACTATTTCTTCTTCTTTGATGGCGACCTTGGCCTCCTCCTGACTTATTAATTCCGCTACCAGATTTTTTGGAAATTCCTATAAGAGGAGATAACTCTCTTTTTCCAAAAACTTCCCCTTTCATTATCCAAACTTTAATACCCAAACGACCATATGTTGTGTGAGCTTCAACCAAAGCATAATCAATATCAGCTCTGAATGTTGATAATGGGATTCGTCCTTCTTTATAAGATTCGGATCTCGCCATCTCAGCTCCATTTAATCTTCCCGAAATCTGAATTTTAATTCCCTCAGCATTCATTCTAATTGAAGCAGCTATAGCCATTTTTATGGCACGTCTATATGAAATTCTACTTTCAATTTGTCTCGCAACACTAGCAGCAACAAGTTTTGCATCAAGCTCTGGTCTCTTTATCTCAAAAATATTGATTTGAATATCTTTATTGGTAATCTTTTTCAACTCCTCCTTTAATTTATCTACTTCCTGTCCTGCTTTTCCTATAATAATACCAGGACGAGCAGTTGTTATTGTAATCGTGATTAATTTTAGTGTGCGCTCAATAATTACATTAGAAACACTTGCCTTTGCCAATCGAGCATGAATATATTCTCTAATTCTGTTGTCTTCAGCAAGTTTATCACCATAATTACGTCCACCGTACCAATTAGAGTCCCAACCCCTAATTATACCTAAACGATTTCCTATTGGATTTGTTTTTTGTCCCATACTAGTTATCTATATTATTTGCTGTAATGACAAGAGTTACGTGGTTCGAACGCTTCCGAATTCGATGTGCTCTTCCCTGAGGAGCTGGGCGAAGTCTCTTAAGCATTTTGCCTCCATCAACTTTAATTTCTTTAACAAATAGGTTAGCCTTTTCTACATCAACTTCTTCATTTTTGGATTGCCAATTTGAAATAGCAGAGATAAGTAATTTTTCTAATTTTCGAGAAGCTTCTTTAGGGCTAAATTTTAATATAGCTAGTGCTTTATTAACAGTTTCACCCCTTAACTGATTTGCAACTAACCTCATTTTTCGAGGAGAAGTTGGACAATTATTGAGCTTGGCGAAAGTTAATTTTTTATTCGCCTCCTTAATTAATACTGCGCTTTCTCTTTTACGTTTTCCCATTATGGCAAATTATTTTTTTCCTTTATTTTTCGCCCCAGCATGTCCTCTGAAGGATCTCGTTGGAGAAAATTCACCTAATTTATGACCTACCATATTTTCTGTTATGTAAACAGGAATAAATTGTCTTCCATTGTGAACTGCAATAGTCTGTCCAACAAAATCTGGGGTAATTAGAGATGACCTCGACCAAGTCTTAATCACGGTTTTTTTATTTTCCTCTACGTTTTTAAGGATTTTTTTTTCAAGACTAATTGAAACAAATGGTCCTTTCTTTAATGATCTTGCCATATTTTATTATTTCTTTCTACGTTCAATAATAAATTTATTACTTGCTTTATTTTTTGATCGTGTTCTATATCCTTTTGCTGGAATTCCATTTTTAGATCTAGGGTGTCCACCAGACGCACGTCCTTCGCCACCACCCATTGGGTGATCAACCGGATTCATCGCAACAGGCCTAGTTCTAGGTCTTCTTCCCAGCCATCGAGAGTGTCCAGCCTTACCAGATACTATTAGTTGGTGATCAGAGTTTGATACAGCACCTATTGAGGCCATACAATTTATAGAAATCGTTCTAGTTTCACCTGATGGTAGTTTAATTGTTGCAAGGTTACCATCTCTAGCCATTAGTTGCGCAAATGCCCCTGCACTTCGAGCAAGAGATGCCCCAGCTCCTGGATTTAATTCAATACAAGAAATTACAGTTCCCAATGGTATTTTTGCTAATGGCAGGGCATTTCCTATCTCAGGTGAAGCATTTTCTCCAGAACTAATCTTTTGCCCTATCTTAAAACCTCCCTGAGCTATTACATATCTTTTTTCTCCATCTTCGTATTCAACAAGAGAAATAAATGCAGATCGATTAGGGTCATATTCAATAGATTTAACTTCTGCAAATAAATCAAACTTATTTCTCTTAAAATCTATAATGCGGTACCTTTTTTTATGGCCTCCACCTCGATGTGGAACCGTCATTTTTCCAGTATTATTTCTTCCTCCAGTTCTTTTCTTAGGCAATAATAAGCTCTTCTCAGGCTTTTGGGATGTAATTGGATCAAATCCATTTACTACTCTAAAGCGCTGAGCGGGTGTTACTGGTTTTAGTTTTCTAACTGACATTTAGATACATTTTAAAGATTACTGTAAAAATCAATAGTATCCCCCTCAATAAGCTGAATTATAGCCTTTTTCTTCGCATTTGTCTTACCATTTTGAATGCCAGTTTTTGTATATTTAGTTTTCCTCAATGGACCATAATTAAGTGTTCTTACTTTGTTTACAGAAACTCCATAAATAGATTCGACTTCCTTTTTTATTTCAATCTTATTTGCTTTTATATTGACCAAAAAGGTGTAACAATTATTAAGCTCACTATTTGAGGTAGCTTTTTCAGTGATAATTGGCTTTATTATGACATTCATTTTATTATGATTTACTCAATGTTGATTCCAAATTAGGGACAGCACTTTCAAATAAAACTAGGCTGGAAGCATTTGTTATTTCATAAGTGCTTAGTTCTGAGTTGATTACAACCTTTGAATTGCTCAAATTACGAGACGACAAATATACATTATTATTTTGTTCACCCAAGACCACCAAAGTTTTTTTATCTAATAAGCCAAGTGACTTTAAAAACTTAAGGTAATCAGATGTTTTTGGAGATTTTAAATTAAAATCTTCTACAATAAAGATTGATTTGTCTTTGGCTTTGATACTTAAAGCAGATTTTCTGGCTAATCGTTTTACTTTTTTATTTAATTTTTGTGAATAATCTCTCGGAGAGGGACCAAAAATTCTTCCTCCTCCTCGAAATATGGGATTCTTGATGCTTCCAGCTCGAGCTGTACCGGTACCCTTTTGCTTTTTAATCTTTCTCGTACTTCCAACTATTTCAGATCTCTCCTTAGACTTATGGGTACCCTGACGCTTGTTGGCTAGGTGTTGCTTAACATCCAGATATATGGCGTGTTCGTTAGGAATAATTCCAAAAATTGATTTGTCCAGCTTAATCTTTCGTCCAGTTTTTTTTCCTTTATTATTAATTATTAATAATTCCATTATTTCTGAATAATTAGATAAGAATTTTTGTGACCAGGAACACATCCTTTTACGACTAGGATATTTTTATCAATATTTACCTTTAAAACATAAAGGTTTTGAACTTTAACTTTTTCATTTCCCATTTGACCCGCCATACGCATTCCCTTAAAAACACGAGCAGGATAAGAGGCGGCACCAATTGACCCTGGCGCTCTAAGTCTATTGTGCTGCCCATGAGTTGACTGACCAACTCCTGCAAACCCATGACGTTTAACTACTCCCTGAAATCCTTTACCTTTCGAAATTCCAGTAACATCAACAAATTCACCCACTTTAAAATGTTCAACTGTAATTGTATCTCCTAAATTAAATTCTTCTTCAAAATTTTTAAATTCATGTAACTTCCTCTTTGGGACAGAATTAGCTTTTTTGAAATGACCCATAGCGGCTTTTGAAGTTTTTTTTTCTGACTTATCATCGAAACCTAGTTGAAGCGCATCATAACCATCAACCTCTTTCTTTCTGACTTGGGTTACCACGCACGGACCAACCTGAAGAACAGTACAAGGAATGTTTTTACCATTATCATCAAAGATGCTAGTCATGCCGATTTTTTTTCCTATTAACCCAGACATTTAATTTATTTTTTAAATTATACTTTTATTTCAACTTCAACACCACTAGGTAATTCTAACTTCATGAGTGCATCAATTGTCTTTGAAGATGAACTATATATATCAAGAAGTCGCTTGTAGGAATTAAGTTTAAATTGTTCTCTTGATTTTTTATTAACATGTGGTGAACGCAAAACTGTAAAAATTTTCTTGTGAGTGGGTAAAGGGATGGGCCCTGTGACGACAGCACCAGTAGTTTTGACTGTCTTAACTATTTTGTCAGCCGACTTATCTACCAAGTTGTGATCATATGACTTTAATTTAATTCTAATTTTTTGGCTCATTCTATACTAATATTTAATCTTCATTTCCTTTAATGGATGCAATCACAGACTCTGATATATTTGTAGGTGTTTCAGCATAATGGTCAAATTCCATTGTTGAAGTAGCTCGACCAGAAGACAACGTTCTCAAAGAAGTTACATATCCAAACATTTCTGAAAGGGGTACTTCAGCTTTAACTACCTTAGAACCAGCTCTATCATCCATTGAATTAACTTGACCCCTCCTACGATTAAGGTCACCTACAATATCTCCCATGTTTTCCTCGGGAGTCAAAACCTCCAACTTCATTATAGGTTCCATTATAACAGCCTTAGCTGCCCTAGCAGACTCTTTAAATCCAAGTTTTGCAGCAAGCTCAAAAGAAAGGGAATCTGAATCTACAGGATGGAAGGATCCGTCTTTCAAGGTTACCTTCATAGCATCAACTTCAAATCCAGCCAAAGGCCCATTTTTCATTGAATCTCTAAATCCTTTCTCAACAGATGGGATGTATTCTTTAGGTACATTTCCACCTTTGATTTCATTTATAAATTCTAGTCCAACCTTACCCTCCTCGGCAGGTTCCAATGTGAAAACTATATCAGCAAATTTCCCTCGGCCTCCAGTTTGTTTTTTGTATACCTCACGGTGCTCAGCAGCAATAGTTAAGGCTTCTTTGTATTCGACTTGTGGCTCACCCTGATTAACCTCCACCTTAAACTCTCGCCTCAAACGATCAATTATAATATCAAGATGTAACTCACCCATTCCAGATATAACTGTTTGGCCTGAGGCTTCATCTGTTTTAACCTGAAAAGTTGGGTCTTCTTCAGCCAATTTAGCTAGTGATAGTCCGAGTTTATCAATATCAACTTTAGTTTTTGGCTCTACAGCAATTCCAATTACAGGATCGGGAAAGTCCATACTTTCAAGAACAATTGGAGATTTTTCAGCCGATAAAGTATCACCTGTTTTGATATCTTTAAAACCCACAGCTGCTCCAATATCACCTGCCTCAATAAAATCAATTGCATTTTGTTTGTTAGAATGCATTTGGTAAATGCGTGAAATTCGCTCTTTTTTACCTGTTCTATTATTTAAAATGTAGGAGCCAGCGTCTAATCTTCCTGAATAAGCTCTAAAGAATGCAAGGCGTCCAACATATGGGTCTGTAGCTATTTTAAAAGCTAAAGCTGAAAAGGGCTCAGTTACATCAGGTTTTCTAGCGACTTCATTTCCAGTTTGAGGATCATTACCTACTATGGCATCTTTATCTTCTGGAGAGGGTAAGTACCTACAAACAGCATCTAAAAGGAATTGAACTCCTTTGTTTTTGAATGATGAACCGCAAATCATAGGAATTATGCTCATATCCTGGGTAGCAGCCCTAAGTGCATTGTGAACCTCGTCTTCTGTAATGGAATCAGGGTCATCAAAATATTTTTCAAGCAAATTCTCATCGTAATCAGCAACTGCTTCAATCAACTGGCCTCTAAGAGTATTCGCTTCATTCTTTAGTTCCTCAGGAATATCAATTACGTCAAATGTAGATCCAAAATTTTCATCATGCCATGTAATCGCTCTATTTTTAACTAAATCAACTATTCCTTTAAAGTCTTCCTCATCTCCAATATTTAGTACAACAGGGACCGCATTTGACTTTAGCATATCTTTAACCTGTTGGCAAACATTAAGAAAATTTGCACCTTGACGATCCATCTTATTAACAAATCCGATTCTTGGTACTTTGTAATTGTCAGCCAAGCGCCAATTAGTTTCTGACTGAGGTTCAACTCCATCCACAGCGGAAAATAAAAAAACTAGCCCATCAAGAACTCTTAAGGATCGATTAACTTCGACAGTAAAATCAACATGACCAGGTGTATCTATAATATTAAAATGATATCCTTTCGCATCAGAAGTCGGTTTTCCTTGCTCTGTTGGGAACTGCCAAATGCATGTTGTAGCTGCAGATGTGATTGTTATACCTCGTTCCTGTTCTTGTTCCATCCAGTCCATTGTAGCAGCACCATCATGTACTTCACCAATTTTATGGCTAACACCGGTATAAAATAAAATTCTTTCAGTTGTAGTTGTTTTTCCTGCATCAATATGAGCAGCAATACCAATATTCCTTGTATATTTTAGATCTCTAGCCATGATTGATTAAAATCTAAAGTGAGAAAATGCTTTATTAGCCTCGGCCATCTTATGCGTATCAACTCTTTTCTTAACTGCTGCTCCTTCTTCTTTAGAAGCTGCAAGTATCTCCTGTGCCAATCTTAATGCCATTGATTTTTCATTTCTCTTTCTTGAAAAAGAAATTAACCATTTCATTGCAAGGGAAACCTTTCTGTCAGGACGTATCTGCATTGGAATTTGAAAAGTGGCGCCCCCAACTCTTCTACTTCTCACCTCGACATGAGGCATTACATTAGAAAGAGCGTCTTTCCATATTTCGAGAGGAGTTTTTTCATCTTCTTGATTTCGCTCTTTTATTATTTCAAGAGCATCATAAAAGATACTGAATGCAACTGACTTCTTTCCATCCCACATTAACATGTTAACGAATCGCGTCACCAACTGATCATTAAATCTTGGATCAGGTAGGAGAGGTCGTTTTTTTGCTTGTCTTTTTCTCATGGATTTAATTCAGGGTTATATTGGCTATTTTTTTGGACGTTTTGCACCATATTTAGATCGACGCTGTAAACGACCTTCGACTCCTGCAGTGTCAAGTGCACCTCTGACAATATGGTAACGAACTCCTGGCAAGTCTTTCACTCTGCCTCCACGAACCAATACTATCGAGTGTTCTTGTAAATTATGTCCTTCCCCTGGGATGTAAGCGTTGACCTCTTTACCATTGGTTAGTCTGACCCTTGCTACTTTCCTCATCGCTGAATTAGGCTTTTTTGGTGTAGTAGTATAAACTCTTGTGCATACCCCACGCCTTTGGGGACAAGAATCCAACGCAGCAGATTTACTTTTCTTAGTAATAGCTAATCTTCCTTTTCGAACTAGTTGTGCAATAGTTGGCATAATATTTTTAAAGCCTTTTTATGGGCGTGCAAATGTAAAAATTATTTTTCTCTATTCAAACCCTTAAAGGCCAAAAATTAGATTTTTTAATTTATTAACTAGATTTGAAAAAAACAGTTTTACAAAAGCGTTTTAAAAAGTTTAATCGATTTAATCTAAATGAATTACTTTTGAAAAAGATAATTATACAATCAAATTCGGGTTTAATTAGAATTATATTTGCCTATTATCTATGAAAGTCATAGTATCTTTTATAATTACTTCTACATTATTCCTACAAGGTGTAATATCTCAGGTTATCATTAAGGGAGTAATTTCTGATGAAATGGGAATACCATTACCTGGTGCATCAGTGGTTGAAAAAGGAACAGTAAACGGCGTTAGTTCTGACTTTGATGGAAATTACTTAATTGAAGTACCAAAAGGATCTACACTAGAATTTAGTTTTGTAGGATATGGGAATGAAACTCTTTTAGTCAGTGAGAGTACTAGCTTTGACGTTACGCTTTACCCTGATAATGAACTGGAAGAAGTTGTAGTTGTTGCCTTTGGAAAGCAAACGAAGGAGACTATTGTTGGCTCTGTAGCTGTTATTTCATCTGAATCACTTAACAAGCAGTCAGCCACTACGATTACCCAAGCCATTCAGGGAAGTATTCCCGGAATTAATGTAATTAATCCAGGCGGAATTCCTGGTACAAACCCAACTATAAGAATTCGCGGAATTGGTTCTATTAATGCAGAAGCATCTCCTCTAATAATAGTTGATGGTGCACCATTTAATGGCAATCTTAATAGCATTGCCCAAGAACAGGTAGCTTCAATATCTGTTTTAAAAGATGCCTCCTCCACTTCGTTGTATGGATCTAGAGGAGCAAACGGAGTGGTTATTATATCAACTAAATCTGGTGCCAAATCAACTGAAACGTCAATTTTATTAAACTCTTCTTATGGTAATTCATCAATAGCAAGCTCCATGCATAGGCTTCTTGACATAAATAGTTATACCAAATACTTTTGGGAAGGTTATAGGAATCGTGAATTATATGAAAATAATAATTCTGCTGATTTAGCCTCCAAACTTGCTAGTGAAAATTTAGTTAGTTCATTGGGTTATAATCCTTACGGTATTGATCAGCCTGTAAATGAGCAAGGAAACTTAGTCGCTACTCCAGCCTGGAACACAGATTGGAAAAAAACTATTATCAATAAAAATGCTTATAAAGTTCAACATGGTGTTTCAGTATCAGGTGGTGGAAATAAAACTTCTTTTTATTTTGGATCTAATTATCTGAAGGAGGAGGGACAAGTAAAAACAACTTATTTTGAACGTATTGCGACAAGGCTAAGGGTTGATAGTAAAGTTAAGGACTTTATTGAAACCGGACTTAATATATCTTACACCTCTTCAAAGCAGAATTCTCCTAACCAGTCTGGCTCAGCCTTCTCCAACGCAATTCAATGGATTTATTCTTTACCAAGTTACTATCCATTATATAAAAGAAACAATAATGGTGAGCTTATAAAGCAGAATGGAAAAGGTTTTATTTTAGATTATGGTAATAATAATATGCAGAGTGTAAACGGAGTCCGACCAGCTTTCTCTGGAGAAAATGCTTATGGTGCAATTGTTAATAATCAAATACTAAATCGTAACAATTACATCTCTTTAAATGGTTACATTAAATTTGAATTATTAAAAAACTTAAATTTTAATTCACAATTTGCATATGAAAATTTAACAGTTGATAATTTCCGATTTGACAATAGCCAATTTGGAGCTGCTGCAAGTGTAGATGGGAGAGTTTCACAAAGCAGAAACTTTTTTACAACTTTAAACGCAATACAGACAATAAACTACAATAAAACTTATGGAGCTCACACTTTAAAAGCAGATGCAATTTTCGAGAGTTATGAATTTGAAGAGAACTTTATGAATGCTAGAGGTACTGGTTTTCTTCCAAATATTGATGTTCTTAGTGGGAGTACCAATCCAGAAAGTGTTGGAGGATCAATTAATAAAGAGCGACTACTTAGTATGATCGGCCGGATAAATTACAATTTTAAACGAAAGTTTATTTTTGAAGCTTCGTTTAGAAGGGATGGATCATCAAAATTCTCAAGAGAAACGCGCTGGGGATCTTTTTTCTCGACAGGCGCTTCATGGGTTTTGTCAAATGAAAATTTTATTAAAAATATTGATTGGATAGATAATTTGAAGTTAAAGACCTCCTATGGAGAACTTGGCAACAACAGAGGAATTGGTTTTTTCCCATACATGCAAATTTTTGAAACTGGATTTAGTCAACTTAATAAACCAGGAATATTATCCCTTGAATTTGTAGATCCAAATCTTAGTTGGGAAAAAACTGCACTTACAAATATTGGAGTTGAATTTTCCTTTTTTGAAAACAAGATTAATGGAAGTATAGAGTATTACAACAAAGAATCAATTGATTTAATTTATGATCGACCCCTTGCATTATCTACAGGTAACGAATCTGTGAAAACAAATGTTGGTGCAGTTAAAAATTATGGATTAGAATTTTCTTTCAACGGTGATATATTGAGCAGAGCTAATGGGACTTCTCAATTCAAATCCAGCCAAGGAAATTTAGAATTGAATCTGGGACTTAATTTTTCATTAGACAAAAATGAAATTACTGAGCTAACTCAAGATGAGTTTATAGATGGCAATAAAAAATGGCAAGTTGGAAAATCTCTTTTCGAATTTTTCATGCCTATGTCTGCAGGCGTTGATTTTACTGATGGTTATCAAATGTGGTATAAAGATATTATAACAGACCAAGGAATTCGAACTGGCGAAAAAATAAAAACAAAAGAATATTCAGAAGCTACAAGGTACTACACAGGAAATTCTTCCCTCCCATCAATTATAGGTGGATTTTCAATTAATTCATCATTCAAGGATTTTGATTTGAGCTTACTTTTCAATTTTAGCTTTGGTTCCTATGTATATGATGCTGTCTACGCTAATCTAATGAATGGGTTTGAAACAGCTGGTAGGCAGGGCCATCCTGATCTTGAAAAAAGGTGGCAGAAACCTGGTGACATAACCGATGTTCCTTTATTTATGAATGGTCAAAATGATTTTAACTCGGAATCGACAAGATTTCTTTTTAAAAATGATTACATAAGGTTAAGAGGCTTAAATCTTGGATATAACGTAAATCAAGATTTAGTTGGAAAATTAAACCTTGAAAAATTGAGAATCTTTTTACAAGGTGATAATATTTTTACTTATCAATCCCATCAAGGAATTGATCCTGAACAAGCATTATCTGGTCTAACTGATAACCGATCGCACCAAATGAGAACATACTCACTGGGTATAAATATTAAATTATAAACATTAAAAATGAAAAAATCCCTGATCAGATTTTCTTTTTTTGTCCTTATGATTCTATTATCATGCGACAAGGATTATTTGGAAGAGCCAAAACCAACTGGTACAGTAAATTCAGATGTTGTTTTTCAATCTAAAGAAAGTGCTGAGGCTTTAATTTCAGGTATTTTGCGCCTAAGCAGAATTTCATATGAGAAAACAGATTCCGGAGGATTATATTCCATCTTTTTTGCAAGAGTTGTCAAAGGAAATGATTTAATTTTAGGAAATGGATGGTATTTATTCGATTATGAAAATGATAATCGTGAGCCAACTTACAGAAGGACAACTTTTACTTGGGAGTTCCCTTTCACCTTGATCAATCAAATTAACATATTTATAAATGGTGTTAACAGTAGCACATATCTTTTAGATTCTGAAAAACAACCATTACTTGGTCAAGCATATGCTATGAGGGCTTTCTACTATTTTCAGCTAGCAATGGAGTTTCAACATACATATAGCTTTGATCCTAGCCTTCCTGCTCCCCCTATATACAAAGAGCCTGCAAATGAAGGGAAGCCAATGTCTTCATTAAGCGAATTATATAATTTTATTTTAGAGGATTTGAATTATGCAGTGCAATTTACTCCGGAGGCTAGAATTAATAAATCATACGTAAATCGAAGTGTTGCTTATGCTATATCTGCTCAAGTTAACCAAGTCATGGGGAACTGGCAAGAAGCAGCAAATATGGCAAGTGCTGCGAAACAGAGTTATCAATTAAATGCAACTCAATATAATGAAGGGTTCGATGATATGAATGACAGTGAGTGGATTTGGGCAATGCCTCAACAGCTTGACCAAAGCAATTATTTTGACATTGCTCCACATTCCTTCACTGACGTTAATAGTGATGGATATGGATTAGCCTTCTGGAATAGGGATTTTGTTGCTTTATTTAGTGATACAGACGTAAGAAACACATTTACTAACCAATTTGAGGGAGAAGAGGAAAATCGCTATAATACCTGGACCTCATCAAAATTCAAATTTGCTTTTACATCAGATATACCTATTATCCGTTCTGTAGAAATGCTTTTAATAGAAGCAGAAGCAAAAGCAAGGCTAGGAGATGAAACAGAAGCTGCAGATTTGCTTTTTGAATTACAAAAGAATAGAGACATCAATGCCACACCCTCAGGAAATAATGGCGAATCATTAATTGAAGAAATTTTAGTTGAAAGAAGAAAAGAGCTCTATGGTGAGAACGGCATTGAGTGGTATGATGCTAAAAGACTTCGTGTTGGAATTTCAAGGACAGGAAACCATAGAATTAAAAGTGCTGCCAACCTTCAGCCTGATGATAAAAAATTCTACCTCAAAATACCCCAAAAAGAAATTGATGCTAACAATTTAATTGACAGTGGTGTCAATAACAATCGATAAATGAATTTTTAAACCAAATTCTCCTGGGTTATTTCTAAATTGCAAAAATGAAAATGGAAGAAAATATCTATGGAATACGAGCAATCTTAGAGGCAATAACTCATCAAAAAACAATTGATAAAATTTGGTTACTTAAAGGAAATCAAGGGAATTTATTTAAAAGCCTAGAAAAGAAAATCCATGAATTGGATATTTCTCACAGTTATGTTCCAAAAGAAAGGCTAAATCGTTTTTCCAACCAAAATCACCAGGGAGCTGTAGCAAGAATTGCTCCAATTAAATTTCAATCGTTGGAAGATTTAATTAATCGTAATGAGGGAGAAAATGTTATTTACCTTCTCCTAGATGGTATAACTGATACCCGAAACTTAGGGGCAATTATTCGAACAGCAGCCGCTGCAAATGTTGCTGGAATTATATTACCTCAAACAGGTTCTGCAACTGTTAATTCAGATACTATAAAAACTTCTGCAGGAGGAATTTTTTCTGTTCCCATGGTCAAAGTAAATCATTTAAAAGACGCTATTTATCTTTTACAAGCAAATGACATCTCAATTGTGGCAGTTAGCGAAAAAGCATCAGACACTGCCTACAAATATAATTTTAAAGGATCTACTGCATTAATTATGGGCTCTGAGGATAGAGGAATACAGCATGGAATAATGAAATTGGTAACAGGAAAAGTAAAGTTACCAATTGGAGACAAAATGGCATCATTGAATGTAAGTGTAGCATGTGGTATCATATTATTTGAAATCCTAAGACAGCAGCAATTCGCTCAAATTAAAACATTATGAGTATTCCTCTCGCTGAAAGGATGCGCCCTAAAAACCTTGAACAATTTATTGGTCAGGGCCATCTTTTAGGTCCAAATGGAATCCTAACCCCCGTTATAAAGAACGGTAATCTACACTCAATGATTTTGTGGGGTCCACCTGGGACAGGTAAAACTACACTAGCAAAGCTTTTAGCTTCTGAAAAAGAAAGGGCTTTTTATCAACTTTCTGCAATTAATTCAGGTGTAAAAGAAATAAGGGAGATCTTGCAAAAAGCAGAAAATACAGGTAGCTTGTTAATCAATAAAAATCCTATATTGTTCATAGATGAAATTCACCGTTTTAGTAAATCCCAACAAGATTGTCTTCTTGGGGCAGTAGAGAAAGGAATTATTATACTTATTGGAGCCACTACTGAAAATCCAAGTTTTGAAGTTATAAATGCCCTGCTTTCAAGATGTCATGTTTACACACTTAACCCTTTAAATAAAAAAGAGTTAAAGGATTTAATTTCAAATGCATTAAAAAACGACTATGAGATCACATCAAAAAAGGTTCAAATTATTGAAGACGAAGCTTTACTTCAAATTTCTGGAGGTGATGGACGAAAGCTTTTATCAGCTCTTGAGCTTGTTATCAATTCTACTACTAAGCCTATTCGAATTGACAACGCTATGGTTTTACAAAAAGTGCAAACTAATATGGCAATTTTTGACAAGAAAGGAGACTTACACTATGATACAATCTCGGCTTTTATTAAATCCATAAGAGGAAGTGACCCCAACGCATCCGTTTATTGGCTTGCTAGAATGATTGAAGGAGGTGAAGAAGTGAAATTTATAGCTCGAAGGATGATAATCCTGGCTGCAGAGGACATTGGAAATGCTAATCCTAATGCACTAGTATTAGCTAATAATACGTTTCAGGCGGTAAATATTTTGGGTTTCCCAGAGGCACGTATTCCATTAAGCCAATGTGCTATTTATTTAGCTTGCTCAGAAAAGAGCAACGCTTCATATGAGGCCATTAATAAAGCACAAGAAGTGGTAAAGGTGACGGGTAACTTAGGCGTTCCATCACAACTTCGTAATTCTCCAACTAAATTAATGAAAGAGTTGGGTCATGGTAAGTATTACCAATACGCTCACAACAATGAAAATAATTTTATCGAAATGGAATTTCTTCCTGATAAACTAAAGGGGCAAAGGATTTATGAACCCGGAAATAATAGTAAAGAAATTCAAATGAGAGAATTCCTAAAATTAAGATGGAAAGATAAATATGGTTATTAGTTTTTACTCCAAAAAGATGGAGTTAGTAAAATCAAAACTGTAAATAATTCCAATCTTCCAATTAACATCAGAAAAGAAGACCAAATCTTTCCTGCTGATGGTAGCTGACTGAAGTTCCCTGAAGGACCATAATCACCCAATGCAGGACCAACGTTTCCAAGTGATGATGCTGCTACACCAATGGCAGAGACAAAATCTAAACCCATTAATCCAAAGACTAAACTCCCTATTATAAATGACAACATGTAAAGAATAAAAAAGGCCAAAATATTTCCAATTATTTCTTGACTGACAACCTTATCATTAAATCGTGGCTGAATAATTGCATTTGGATGCAGGGCTTTTTTAAACTCTAGAAACCCACTTTTAAACATTAATAAATGCCTGACAACCTTTATCCCTCCTGAGGTGCTTCCTGCAGATCCCCCCAAAAACATCAGACAAAAAAAGAAAACTGTCAGAAAAGAATTCCAAGAGGTATAATCTGCTGTTACAAATCCTGTTGTTGTAACGATTGCCAATACCTGAAAGATAGAATGTCTTAGACTACTTTCAACTTTACCATATACTTGGGGGTGGTCGAAATAATCTGTATTTAAATCTATTTGGGTTACTAAAACAGAAAAAACTATTACTGAAAAAACAAAAATAAATTTTACAAAGGTTAGGAATTCATTGTCTCTGAAAACTCTCTGTATTTTTCCTGTAAATACAAAATAACTTAAAACAAAGTTTGAACCCGCCAAAAACATAAATATGATTATTATATAGTGGACCCAAGGTAAATGATTCCAATGAGCTAAACTGTCATTTTTAGTTGAAAAGCCTCCTGAAGCCATTGTGCTCATTGAATGATTCACAGCATCAAAAAGGGACATCCCAGCAAGATATAATAATAGAGTTTCAGCAATGGTATAAGCTACATAAATAAACCAAAGTCTTTTAGCAGTATCTGTTATTCTAGGATGTAATTTGTCACCACTCGGACCTGGTGCCTCTGCTGAAAATAATTGCATCCCTCCGATACCCAATAAAGGAAGAATGGCAATTGCTAATACAATTATGCCCATCCCACCAATCCAATGCATCATACTTCTCCAAAATAAAATTCCTGCAGGTAGGGACTCAATATCCTTTAAAATTGTAGAACCAGTAGCAGTATATCCAGACATTGTCTCAAAAAAAGCATCATAAACTGAGCTAATTGAACCCGTAACTAAAAAGGGAATCATTCCAGTAATCGCCATCAATAACCATCCCATCGTAACAATAAGATACCCCTCCCTTTTCTGAATATTTGGTTTATGACCTCGAAAAATAATCATCATTAAACTGCCAATAGCAATAACAATAAAAGCAGATAAAGCGATCTCAAAAGAAACACCATCTTTCATTAGTAAACTTGTTAGGGCTGAAAGCAACATCAAACCGCCATTAAATAGCAAAAGAATTCCTATTACATATAAAATTATCTTTAAATTAAATTTGAACATTTTATTGTTATAAAAACAAACCTTCAACTCGCTTTATTGCTCGAGGTAAAGAACAAACTACTACTCGATCTCCAGGCAGGATTTGATAATCTCCCAATGCTATAATCCCTTTATTATCTTTTATAACACCACCAATGGTAGCTCGCCTTGGAAAATCCAAATCCTTTATTTTAGTATTAGCAACTTTAGAGTCAGGTTTCACAACAAACTCTAAAATTTCTGCATTTAGATTATTTAATGTTGTCATATCTACAACCTCTCCCCTCCTTATGTAGCGAAAGATCGTATTTGCGGTCAATAATTTTTTATTAATTAAGGTATCTATTCCAATTGCTTGAGACAAATGAAAATAGTCCATATTCTCTACTAAAGCAATTGTTTTTTGAACACCTTTCGAACTTGCCATTAGGCAAGACATTATATTTGTCTCAGAATTTTCTGTTACAGATATAAATGCATCCATTGATTCAATAGCCTCCTCATCTAATAACTCAGAGCTTCTTCCGTCACCATGAATAACCATAGCATCAGGCATTAGCTCATCAATTTCCATTGCTTTAATTTTATTTTGCTCCAATAGAATTACTCTAAATTTTTTTTCACAAAGCTCTTTTGCAGTATTGATTCCAATTTTACTACCTCCAAGAATCATTACATTTTTGATAGGTTTATTACTTTTCCCTGATAATTTTTGTATTTCTTTAACTCCTTCTTCAAGGGTAATAAAAAAAACAGTATCTCCCTCCTCAAAAAAGGTATCACCTCTCGGAATCATTGTGTATTGGGTTCCCTTTCTTTGAATGGCAATGGGCATAAAGTGGACATCGGTGAAAACCGAAGCAGCCTGCTTAACTGTTTTTCCAACAAACGGTACATTCGATCCTAATTTTGTGCCAATCATAGTAAGTGCTCCCTCTTCAAACTCATAACTATTGCTAAAGGCAGATTGATCTATGAGCTGAAGAATTTCAGATGCAGCTAAGTCCTCTGGTGAAATTAATTCATCAACACCAATATCAACGAAACTAATCTTTTCATCTGCATTTATGTATTCAGTATTAGAAATCCTAGCGATTGTTTTTTTTGACCCTAGCTGCTTGGCTAATATACTAACAGTTATATTTACAGACTCTGAACCTGTTACCGCAATAAATAATTCGGATTCAGATACATCAGATTCTTTAAGTAATGCCAATGAAGATGCATTTCCCCTTAATGTTTTAATATCGAGATGACCTTCTGCATAGTTTAATCGATCTCTATCAATATCAATTAAAGTGATGTCAAGAGATTCATAAGAAAGAAGCTTGGCTAAGTGGAAGCCTACCTCTCCTGCTCCTACGATAATTATTTTCATAATTAGAGTTCGAAAACTTAATACAAATATACGAAATCCTTTCGTGGAGGATTCTTATTTTATTTTAAATCACTTAGATAGCTTTTGTTTTATCTTTGACCATGGCTAAAAAAGAAATTGTACCATACATATGGAAAAAAAAAAATAAAAAGATTCAGGTTAAGAATATGTTTGATCGTATATCATCTTATTACGATCTTATAAATAGAATGATTTCATGGCGACTTGACATACTTTGGAGAAAAAAAGTTGCTTCTATACTTACACCTAAAAAGCCAAAAAAAATATTAGATATTGCTACTGGTACTGGTGATTTGGCAATAGCTTTAGTTAAAACGAACGCAAATGAAATTGTTGGGATTGATATTTCCGAGAAAATGCTTGAAATAGGTCTTAAAAAGGTGAAAAATAGAAAACTCAGTGATAAAATTGTAATGGAGTTTGGTGACAGTGAAAATATAAACTATCCCGATAATTATTTTGATGCTGCGACAATTGCCTTTGGAGTTAGAAATTTTGAAGATTTAGACAAAGGCCTATCTGAAGTTCATAGGGTTCTCCGTCGAGGAGGTAATCTAGTTGTATTGGAAACTTCAGTTCCACAAAAATTTCCAATCAGAGAATTTTATAATTTTTATTCGCACAAAATCATGCCTTTAATTGGGTCATTATTTTCTCATGACAAATTTGCCTATCGTTACCTCTCTGCTTCTGCAGCAGAATTTCCTTTTGGTTCAAGTTTCAACAATATTTTAATGAAAAATGGGTTTATAAATGTGAAAAATCTCCCTCAAACCTTTGGGGTGGTTTCAATATACTGTGCAAAAAAACCATATTAACATAAAAGCCTCGATATTTTTTCTGATTCTAAATGGATTAAATTTTTCTTTTGCTCAATATCCAACCGTAAGAGAGAAAGTGATGAATCTTCCTAATTTTGATGACCGTTTTCTTCACTATGGATACTTTATAGGTATAAACTCTTACGATTTTAAATTTCAATATGATCGGGACTATTACTGGGATGGTAATAAGGATATTCAAGTAGCGTCTAATACTGGTTTTAATGTTGGACTTGTTGGTGATTTGAGAATTAATAAATTCATTAATTTAAGAATTGAACCTGGTTTATACTACTCCAAAAGAGATTTAATTTATCCTGAATTTTCTCAATTTAATAAGAAAAATGATCAGCTTAGAGAAGTTAAATCTACTTATATTCATTTACCTCTTATAATAAAACTAAGTGCTGAAAGAATAAATAATTTTAGACCTTTTATTTTAGGTGGTATCTCAACTGATTTTAATTTATCTAGCAACCATAAAAACACTGATGATAACTTTAGCAATGTGTTTCGGACGGAAAAACAAAATATTAATTACGAATTAGGGTTTGGTTTTGACTTTTATTTATTTTATTTCAAATTTTCACCTTCAATAAGAGGCATTTTCTCATTGCAAAATGAAATAATACCTGATAATATTGAAAATAGTCCATGGACCGGTTACATTTCTAAAATGTTTAGTAGAGGTTTTGCCATTAATTTAACTTTTGAATAAAGATTGAGGTCTAAAAATCTCACCCAACATAATCGCACAAGCTGAAGCAACATTAAGACTCTCTGCACTTGACTCATCTGCTTTGGACATAATAGTTATAAATTGGTCTATTTCATTATTAACATGAGAACTTATTCCATGTGATTCATTGCCCAAAACTAAAATTCCTTTTTGGTCATATGAACAATCATAGTGTGATAAACCATTGAGGTTAGCACCATATACAGTGGAATTATATTTGGACAGAAAAGTTGCCAAATCAAGGTATCGGCAATTAACCCTTGCAATGGAACCCATAGAGGACTGAACTACTTTTGGGTTGTAACAATCAACAGTATTTAGGCTACAGTAAATATTTTTGATGCCAAACCAATCAGACAAGCGAATAATCGTACCCAAATTGCCAGGATCAGATACCGAATCTAAGGCCAGGGAAAATTTATCTATTTCTTTGTCTTTTAATGTCTTAGGTATTTTAAAAACACCCAAAATACTATCAGGGTTAGTCAAGTATGAAACTTTTTTTAATGATGCTTTGTCAATTAATTTATATGGAGCAAAACCAATTGGCTTAGATGAAAATATGGATTCAAAAATATACCCCTCCTCAACTAATTCTCTGACAATTTTTAAGCCCTCTGCAACAAAAAGCCCTAATTTTGAACGGTACTTTTTTTCACCAAGTAATCGAATTTTTTTTTGTTCATTTTTGCTTAACATCCAAAAAATGTAATTTTGATTAATATTCTTTTATGGTCAAAACGAGCATTCCAAAGTTAACAATTCTGTTTCTCTTACTAATATTTTTTGAAGCATGTAAGACTATTAATGAAATAGCTGGAGAGAATTACTTACTTGAAAAAAATATAATTTTAAAAAATAATGAGGAATTAATAAATGATCCAATTAGATTTCTTTCACTTGATAAACCAAACAAAAGAATTCTCGGAATTCCATTCAAATTATACCTTCATGAAATGGCATCTGAAAAATCTGATTCAATTTTCGAGGAATGGTTAAGAAGAAAATCCAAACGAAAAAAATTATTAAATAAAATACTTTCATCTAAACAGGTTAATGAGATTAAAAGGTACAAGTCCAGTTTTAATAAATGGCTAAAAAAAAATGGAGAAGCACCAGTATTTGTTGATAGTTCTACAATAGTAAAGAATATTGAAAGGTTTAAGCAATACTTCAAGAATAAAGGTTTTTTTAATACTAATGTTGAAGTAAAAAAAAGACTTTTACCTAATCAAAAAGGAATTGTACAATATTTAATCCAAACCGATAATCAATATACAATTGAAAGTATTAGAGAAGAAATAAATTCACCAGCGCTTGATTCACTATACAATTTGTCTTTTAAAAATAGGTTAATAAAAAAAGGGGACCCCTTTAATATTAATACATTCGAGGCAGAACGAAATAGGCTGATTAACTATTTTAGAAACAATGGAGTTTATAATTTCCAGCAAAATAATATACAATTTACTGCTGCTATTGATAGCAGTGGAATCGATACAAAAATTCCAGTTTTAGTTGAAATATCAAACCTTCAAAAAAGAGAAAATGATACACTAAAAAAAGTTCAATATCAAATTCACAAAGTGAAAGAAATAAATCTATATATAGATTCTGCTAATAAATTGACCCAAGATACTGTTTTTACCGATAGTATAACCTATAAAGATTTCAAGGTATTTTATAAGGAAAAATTAAAATACAAACCAAAGGCTCTCGAAGAAGTAGTTTTCATTGAAAAAAATAAACCTTACAATGACTATTCTAGGATACTGACTTATCGTTATATCTCTAATCTTAAAAATTTTAAGTACCCAAGTATAATATTTAAACCTATTGGTAAAACTTCAGATTTGGAAGCAAATATTTTTTTAAGTCCAAAAGAAAGATTCTCGATGGGCTTTGATTTGGATTTTTCTCATTCGAACATTCAAGACTTTGGTTTTTCTTTAGGTAGTTCTTTTGAAATAAGAAATATCTTTAGAGGAGCAGAGGTGTTAGAGGTGAGTATAAAAAACACTCTTGGATCCTCTAGTAATATTGCCTCTTTGGAAAGTCAACTATTCAATCTTTATGAATTGGGAGCAGATACTCAGCTAAAATTTCCTAGAATTATTTTTCCTGTCAACCTAGATGAGTTAATACCAAAAACAATGAACCCTTCAACTTCAATTAATTTTAATGCTACTCTTCAACAAAATATTGGACTTGATAAGCAATATTTCGGAGCAAACTATCAACTTAATTGGGAACCTAATAAGCTTACAAAACTCAATTTCAAGATAATTGACCTTGAATTTATTAATAATCAGAATATTAGCAATTATTTTAATGTTTACAGAAATTCATACGATAGGTTGAATGAAATTGGAAAACAATTTAATTCTAATCCCAATCACTTTGACACTAATGGAAATTTAATAATTCCTGAAGGCGCAAATAACTTTATAGCTGAGGTTTTAAATAATCAAACCTCATTAACTAAAGAAAATAATTCATATCAAGACATAAATTTGGTAAAGGAAAGACAAGATCGACTTACAACAAATAATTTAATTTTAGGATCCTCCTTTGGAATTTATTATAACAGCCAACAAAATCTTCTCGATGAAACATTTTTCCAATTCCAGTGGAAACTAAGTCTGATTGGTTCTTTACTAAATGAAATTTTAAAGTCATCAAGAACTGAGAAAAATATAAATGGTCAATATGAAATTGCTGGAGTAACCCCATCACAGTTCATTAAAACTGAAATTAATTACATCAAGCGCTGGCAGTTATATCAGAATACTGTACTTGCCTTCAGGGCTTTTAGTGGTGTTGCTATACCTTTTGGAAATGCAAATAGTATTCCATTTAGTCGGTCCTATTTTTCAGGTGGCTCTAATGATATAAGGGGATGGAGAGCATATAAACTTGGGCCCGGAAGCAGTAACAATATGAATGAGTTTAATGAAGCAAATTTTAAATTGACCTTAAACCTTGAATATCGCTTTCCCTTTATAGGTAAAATGAATGGTGCTCTTTTTATTGATGCAGGAAATATTTGGAATGTTTTAGACAATACAAGTGATTCAGCTTATAGATTTGAGGGATTTAAAGACTTAAATGAAATTGCAATTGGAACAGGCTTTGGCATAAGATATGATTTTGATTTTTTTGTACTTAGATTAGATACAGGATTTAAAACTTATAATCCGGCCTTGCCAAGGGAATCAAGATGGCAAACAAAATATTCAATAAAAGAAGCGGTTTTTAACATTGGAATAAATTATCCATTTTAAACTAAAAAAGTTTGATACTTTTGTAATTTAAAAACAATATAAATGAGCAAAAAATTTCCGAAAGGCGTACTGAGCGGGGATCAAGTTCAAAATCTATTCAAGTTTGCTAAGAAAAAAAAATTTGCAATTCCCGCTGTAAATGTGGTAGGGAGCAATTCGATAAATAGCGTTATGGAGACTGCTGCAAAGCTTAACAGCCCAGTTATAATTCAATTTTCAAATGGTGGCTCTCAGTTTATGGCTGGAAAAGGTTTTTCTAATGAAAACGAACGCGCAGCAATTGCAGGTGGAGTTTCTGGTGCTAAACACGTACATGAATTAGCAAAAGATTATGGAGCCACAGTGATACTTCATACTGACCATTGTGCCAAAAAGCTTTTACCTTGGATTGATGGTTTATTAAGTGCTGGTGAAACCTTTTTTAAGCAAAATGGGATTCCGCTTTACAGCTCACATATGATTGATCTTTCAGAGGAACCATTGAATGAAAATATTGAAATTTGTAAGTCATACCTTACTAGAATGAACAAGATGGGTATGACCCTTGAGATTGAGCTTGGGGTAACAGGAGGAGAGGAGGACGGAGTTGATAATTCAGATATAGATATATCCAAGCTTTATACACAACCTGAGGAGGTAGCTTATGCCTTTGAGGAATTGAGTAAAGTTAGTTCAAGATTTACAGTAGCGGCAGCTTTTGGAAATGTTCACGGAGTATATAAGCCAGGAAATGTTAAGCTTACCCCAAAAATCCTGAAAAATTCACAAGAATATATTTCACAAAAATTTAATCTTCCAACTAATACCGTTGATTTTGTTTTTCATGGTGGCTCAGGGTCTTCAATTGAGGAGATAAGTGAATCCATTAGATATGGCGTGATTAAGATGAATATAGACACCGATCTTCAATTTGCCTTTACAGAAGGAATAAGAGATTACATGGTTAGCAATATAGATTATCTAAAGACACAAATAGGAAATCCAGAAGGATCAGATGCCCCAAATAAAAAGTTCTATGATCCAAGAAAATGGCTTAGAGAAGGTGAAGTGACTTTCATAAATAGATTGACTAAAGCGTTCGAGGATTTGAACAATATCAATACGCTTGATTAAGCGTTTTTAATATATTTGAATTAAAGAGCTAATCCTATGAGTTGGTTTAAAAGAAGTGAAAAAGGTATTCAAACTCGAACTGAGGAAAAAAAAGATATACCTAAAGGACTTTGGTACAAAACTCCTACCGGAAAGATTATAGAAACTCAGGAATTAGCTTCCAACTGCTATGTTTCACCAGAAGATGACTACCACGTCCACATTGGAAGTAAAGAATATTTTGAAATTCTATTTGATGATAATCATTTTAAAGAGTTGGATGTTAAATTAAAATCGAAGGATTTTTTAAGATTTAAGGATTCAAAAAAATATTCTGATAGATTAAAAGATGCTCAAAAAAAATCTGGACTTTATGACGCGATTAGAACCGCAGTAGGAAAATCCAAAGGTAAAGACGTTCTTATCGCATGCATGGATTTTAATTTTATTGGTGGATCGATGGGTTCAGTTGTTGGTGAAAAAATTGCCAGAGCGATTGATTTTGCTATAGAAAATCATTTACCAGTTATTATTATCTCTAAATCTGGAGGTGCTAGGATGATGGAATCTGCAAATTCCTTAATGCAAATGGCAAAAACCTCTGCTAAATTAGCTCAATTAGCTGAATCAAAAATCCCTTATATTTCTCTATGTACAGATCCAACAACTGGAGGAACTACTGCTTCTTTTGCAATGTTAGGAGATATCAATGTAGCTGAACCCGGAGCATTAATTGCTTTTGCTGGGCCAAGAGTGGTAAAAGATACAACTGGAAAAGATTTACCTGACGGATTTCAAAGGAGCGAATTTTTAATGGATAAAGGCTTTTTGGATTTTATTTGCCACAGAAAACAACTCAAGAATAAAATCAACTTATATATTGACCTAATTTCAAATCAACCCGTAAGGGAATAATTTATGAATTGAGTTGTAAATAAAAGAATAACATATATATTTGCAGCTTTATTTATCATACATAAAAATTATTTAAATAATATTGGCATGTATTTAAACAAAGAAATTAAAAAGAAGATTTTCAAAAAACATGGAAAGTCAGAATCTGACACCGGCTCTACTGAGGGCCAAATCGCATTATTTTCCCTCAGAATTGATCACCTAACCTCCCATCTTAAGAAAAACCGTAAAGATTTCAATACTGAAAGATCACTAGTTAAGCTGGTAGGAAAACGTAGAAAATTATTGGATTATCTGAAATCAAAAGACATTGAGAGATATCGATTAATTGTAAGCGAACTAGGTTTAAGGAAATAATCTTCAACTGAAAATTTTTAATTTTCAAAATTAGTTTTTCGTTGGTTGCTGCGACACACAACAAGAAAGATTTCAACCAACTAAAAAAAAATGATTCCAAAAATATTTAACCAAGAAATCCGTCTAGAGGACGGAAGAAAAATTTCCATTGAAACCGGTAAGTTAGCAAAACTAGCCCATGGATCGGTTGTCGTTAGAATGGGAAACTGCATGTTACTTTGTACTGTAGTCTCCAATTATAATTCTGCACAAGTTGATTTTTTACCTTTAACAGTAGACTACAGAGAAAAATTTGCTGCCGCAGGCAGATATCCTGGCGGATTTTTTAAAAGAGAAGCACGTCCAAGTGATGGAGAAGTATTAACTATGCGGCTAGTTGACCGTGTTTTACGACCTCTATTCCCTAAAGATTATCACAATGAGGTACAAGTCATGATTCAACTAATGTCGCATGATGAAAATGTCATGCCCGATGCACTTGCTGGTTTGGCAGCATCAGCTGCGATTCAATTGAGTGACTTCCCCTTTGAATGTGCTGTATCGGAAGCTAGAGTTGCTCGAGTCAACGGAGAACTAATAATTAATCCTAGTAGGGCTCAATTAGAAAAATCAGATATAGACATAATGGTAGGTGCCTCCGCCGACTCAGTAATGATGGTTGAAGGAGAAATGGATGAGTGCAGTGAGGAAGAAATGATTAATGCTATCAAATTTGCTCACGATGCTATTAAAGTTCAAATCAAAGCGCAAATTAAGCTAGCAGAGGAGGTCGGCAAAAAGGAAGTCAGAGAATATGAAGAGGAAGTAGAGAATGAGGAGTTAATGCAAAACGTACACAAAGCGGCCTACGAAAAATGCTACGAAATTGCTAAAAGAGGTACTAGTAAAGCTGAACGAGGTCTTGCATTTAACGAAGTTAAAGAAAAAATAAAAGAAGGTTTTTCTGATGAGGAACTAGAAGATTTGTCTCCTTTAATTGGAAAGTATTTTAATAAGGCACAAAAAGAGGCTGTTAGAGAAGTTGTATTGAGCGAAGGTATTCGATTAGATGGAAGGAAAACAGATGAAATAAGACCAATATGGTGTGAGGTTGATTATTTACCATCTACACATGGGTCATCTATTTTTTCCCGCGGAGAAACTCAATCATTAGCAACTGTAACATTGGGTACATCCAGAGAAGCTAATCAAATTGACATGCCCTCCTACGAAGGAGAGGAGAGATTTTACCTACATTACAATTTCCCCCCTTTTTGCACTGGAGAAGCAAGACCAATAAGAGGAACTTCAAGACGTGAGGTGGGTCATGGTAATTTGGCTCAAAGAGGACTAAAATCAATGATTCCAGAAGATTGTCCTTATACTGTTAGAGTAGTGAGTGAGGTTTTGGAATCAAATGGATCTTCCTCAATGGCAACAGTTTGCTCAGGAACGCTGGCATTGATGGATGCTGGGATTCAAATAAAAAAACCCGTATCTGGAATTGCAATGGGATTAATTAGTGATGGTAATAGATACGCAATTTTAAGTGATATTTTAGGAGATGAAGATCATCTTGGAGATATGGATTTTAAAGTTACAGGTACTGTAGATGGAATTACCGCCTGCCAAATGGATATTAAAATAAAAGGATTGTCTTATGAAATTTTGGTAAAGGCCCTTAAACAAGCTCGTGAAGGTAGGCTGCACATCCTTGAAAAAATAACGGAAACAATTGCAAAGCCAAATGATTCAGTTAAAGATCATGCTCCCAAAATGGTTAGCATGACAATACCTAACGAGTTTATTGGTTCAGTTATCGGTCCAGGTGGTAAAGTAATTCAAGAAATGCAGAAAGATACCGATACCACAATCGTTATCGAGGAGGAAGGTGAAGTTGGTATAATTGAAATTCTAGGTGTTAATCAGGAAAAAATTGATGCTGCAATTGAAAAAATAAATAATATCACATTTAAACCTGTAGTAGGA